>Ga0209633_10003093_pt1 | contig 15521 bp, 14 predicted proteins | sample Cruoilmetagenom1_FD_187290 | JGI IMG/M metagenome (GOLD analysis project Ga0209633, IMG submission 187290) | Oil polluted marine microbial communities from Coal Oil Point, Santa Barbara, California, USA - Sample 1 (SPAdes) (version 2) | ecosystem: Environmental > Aquatic > Marine > Oil seeps ... | reverse complement strand
ACGAAACAACTTGGGCAATGACGATCCATAAAAGTCAGGGTTCAGAGTTTAATCAGGTCGCTTTGATACTTCCGCATGAAGTTATGCCACTGTTAACAAGACAGCTGATTTATACGGGAATTACACGAGCTAAGGAAAAAGTAAGTATTGTAGCAACTGAAGCTGTCTTGAGTGCAGGAGTAATGACTGAGATGGTTCAGGCAACTCGCCTTGAAACGTTTTTACAGAGCAAGACCAGGGAATAATCTAGTGAAAGAATGTAACTCCTGTGGAAAATGTTGCACCAAATATAGCAATGGTGGCTTGTCTGCTTCGGCTGATGAAATAGAATACTGGGAATTTTTCAGACCAAAAATAGCCCGTTATGTGAGTGATGGAAAGATATGGATGGATCCCGATACAGGTGAACAAATTGAGCTTTGCCCATGGTTAAGAAAAGTAAGTGGTCAGAATAAAGTGACCTGTGATATTTATTCTGACCGTCCTGATGATTGTAAATTCTATCCAGTAACTATTGCAGAAATGATTAAAGATGAATGTGAAATGCTTGAGAAAAAAGACTTGGCAAGACCCCAACAAGCGCAAAAAGCTTTGGATTTATTGATGGCTGATAGTCGATCATAAAACCCAGATCCACACTTAGAAACACGAATACAATACAAGTCTTTGATTCCACAGCACATCCAAAAAATGCCCGCTTAACCTATTGGTGAAGCTAAGATTTTTTGAATATACTGTGAAACCAAATACTTGCATTCTATTTCGCTTTTCTAAGTCTGGATCTGGGTAAGTAAAGGACTCCACTCTCCTTCCCCTAATACGCCTACTAGTAAATCTCCAAGAGAAATATTGAGATATTCATGTGAAGCCTTTTCTCCGGCATCATCTTTATGAGCATGGTTGGTAAAGTCTGTAAACTGTTCGTAATCATGTGAAATATTTCTCACTAATAATTGCGCTAAATGATAACTGAGTTCCTGACCTTCATCGGTATTTGAAAAGCTAGAACCTTCCCAGAAGCTTTGAATATTCTCTTCATTCCAGTACTTCTGATGCTTAGAGATAATCTCTTTGTTTATTTCAAAATAATCTCGACTTAAAACTACATCCTCCATTGATACCGCAAGCCCCTCATTTAACCAGTTTGGGATTGGTAGGTATGATAAACAAGCATGTGTTAATTCATGTGCAGCTACTGGCTCGGTATAGTTAATCTCGTGGGATGGAAAGACAAAATGACCATAGCCACTATTAAGATAAACTCCACTACTTAGACCAACTTTGGCATCTTCAGGATAGAACATGAGGATGTAGTCGTAGTAAGTTTCCTGATCAGCTGTGATTAATACTACATGCTTTCCATATCCCTCATCTGATGCAATATTCTCTAAGGTACTTAAGATTCTGTCACGGGAGAACTCAAAAAATTTAAGGAAGTATTGGTTATAGTCATCCTCTTCACTACTTAGGATAATAAAGTTTTCAGATTCAATGGTTTTATATGAATCTCCTAATTCACTTGAGATCTTTTCTAACCATTTTTCACATTCAATAATCCATGCTGCGCTTAATTCTTTTTCAGATAAGTCTTTACCAATGGTTTTATGAATCGACTCCCAGTCAGGTATGTAATATTTCAATGATTGTCCTAAAAAGCATTATGAGAGTATATTAAAATACACTATGGAAATTTTGAATGCATCTTGTAACTGACCTGTGGTTAAACGTATTAAAACCCTTAACCAAAAGGATTAACAAACAAAACTCCTTTCAAGTCTCGCCCTGCCTGAAAATCTTCTGAGTAAATCTCACTAACCCCATTCTCGTAAGCCACTGACCAAAGCATGGAATCCCAAAATGATAGGCTATGTTCTTCAACGGCTTTTAAGGCATATTCCACGGTATGTGTTGAGGGAAGTATGGTGGGAAATAAACATTGCCAATCTTTAATGTGTGTTTCTGCTTGTGCGTGGCTGACTTTGCCTTTTCGTGTGGCAGCGGCATAAAATTCTGATAGGGACTGCAATGTCAATACACAGTCAAATTTTAAAGCACATTTTTCTATGAGTTTTATTGCCGTCAGTTGTTTCTGTTCATCATCTTTATCAATGGCATAAATTAGGATATTCGTATCTAGTGATACCCGTTTAGCGCTCATATAATTCATCTCTATTTACACCTTTTCCACCGAGGTGATAACCTTTGTTACTCAAGGTCAATAGGCGTTGTAGCGCTTGCTGTTGCTCAGTGTTTAATTCTTTTTTCTGTGTAATTGAAACAAGTTTAGCAACTGCCTTGCCATGTTTGGTTATTACGATTTCATCACCTTCGTGTAGTGAGCGAATATATTTTGATAAATTCTGATTTGCTTCACGTAGATTAATCATTTGTTGCATGATGTTACCTGTAATTAAATGTAGGATGTTCTACATATATTCTAATTGAAAAGAATAATAATGGCAAGAAACTTGGATTAATAAAAATAACCATCTCAATGAGATGAACCGAATGGATAGTATTTGGTATAGGATACAGATAAACTCGTGCCTCAATTTTAAATTATACTTATCAAATGAATGCTCCTCAAAAAATAGAACTACTAGCCCCAGGCGGCGATGTAGAAGCAATTAAAGCCGCGATTGTGGCGGGTGCAAATGCGGTTTATTGTGGTCTGGATAATTTCAATGCGCGGAATCGCGCTAAGAATCTTAGCTTTGATGATTTAACCGGCATTATACGGCTGGCTCATAAGCATAGTTGCCAAGTTTTTTTAACCATTAATGTTGTTATCTTAGAACAAGAAATTCAAGCACTATTTAAGTTTTTAAATAGACTCGTTAATACCCGGATTGACGGCATTATTGTGCAGGATTTAGGTGTCTTTAATCTGGTTAAAAAGTTTTTCCCAACGCTGGATATCCATGCATCAACACAATTAACAACTACTAATGAAGGCCAGATCGAATTTTTGGCAAAAATAGGGGCATCACGCCTTAATTTATCGCGTGAGTTAAACCTTGATGAAGTTAAAACTTTAACTGCCGTTGCTCATAAGAATAAACTTTTAACGGAAGTGTTTGTGCATGGTTCTCTGTGTATTGCTTTTTCAGGGCAATGTTATTCAAGCTCAGTGAGTGTCGGTAAATCTGGAAATCGTGGTAGCTGCAGTCAGGCTTGTCGTGATGAATATGAAACGACAGCGGTGGGTAAAAATTTCCCGCTTAATTTAAAAGACAATTCTGCTTATTTTGATTTGCCTGAGCTGGTTGATGCGGGGGTTGATTCTTTAAAAATTGAAGGTCGCATTAAAGGCGCGCATTATGTTTATACGGTTGTTGATAGCTGGCGTAAGAACATAAATCATTTTGTCGAAACCGGACGTTTGCAGGATGATGATGCTAATCTGCATAAAGTGTTTAACCGCGATTTTACTAATTCCTTTTTGAAGGGAAACCTCAGTAAGGATATGTTTATTGATAATCCACGTGACCATAGTGTTAAACATGCAGTTGAGAAGTACAAGGCTGTCTCAATCCAGTATATTGATGAAGTTAAGCAAGAACTCTATGCGGATAAGAATGCACTTGGCGCAACGCTTAAAGATAAGATTCAAGACCTGAGTACTGCAAAGCGAAAATTAATTGTTATATTTTCAGGGCAGTTCGGTGAGCCATTAAAGGTTAGACTTTCTATTGATGGTGACGAAGAGTCGATTGTCGTTCAATCAGATTCTTTATTGAATAAAGCAGGAAAGATGGGGCTAGACCAATCAGCCATTGAAAAGCGATTTAAAAACTTGAATGCGGATGTGATGGTTGAAAGGTTTGATTTCACTCAATTGGGCGATAACTTACATATTCCGTTTAAAGAGATTAGCCAAATCAAAAATAAAGTGGTTTTTCTGTTAAATGATTCCATTGAGATGTTAGTTCCTGTCGATGTACCTAAATTGTCAAAGCATCCTAAAATTAATCTGCAGCCAACCTTATCTATTTTAATCAGTGAAGAAAAAGATTTTCATTTATGTGATGTGACTGATGCGGATATTTACTTTAAGTTACCTGAAAGCTTTAAAAAGGATTCACCCAAATACATCGATCTGTTAAATAATAATTCAAGACTTATCCCGTGGTTTCCGGCGGTTTTAATTGGAAATGATTATCTTGAAGCGGTAAAAATATTGGAGCAGGTCCAACCCAAGCGTATCGTCAGCAATAACACGGGTATTGCTTATAAAGCTTTTGAAATGGGTATTGAGTGGATTGCAGGGCCTTTCTTGAACACTACAAATTCATATGCTCTTTGTACTTTGAAAGAGGAACTGAATTGCGCAGGTGCGTTTATTTCTAATGAAGTAAATCAAATGCAGATTAAAAATATAACCCCCCCTGAAAACTTTAAAATGGTTTACAGTATTTATCATCCGATTTTAATGATGACTAGCAGACAGTGTTTTTTCCAGCAAACGGTGGGTTGTAAAAAGCCGACAATCGAAGATGGTTGTATGCTCAAATGTAAAAAAGCCACCACTATTACTAATACCAAAGGTGTGTCTTTTGCTGTCGATAAACAAAGAGGGGGTTACCCAAGTATTTATAATCATGAGCAATTTTTAAATGCCGAGATTGTGAATGATTTATCCGATTTATTTGATGAGTTTTTTATTGATTTAACCGATATTGGTGCAGGCTCAAAGGCAGAACCGGATAAGATTCAGCTCATTGAATATTTCGAGAGATTGCTAAAGGGTGATAGCGAGTCACACAAGCAGTTAAATCACATGATAACGGAATCAACTCACGCTCAGTATTCCCAGGGGCTTTAAGGAATCTCTGATTAACCTAAGTTATTCAGAGTTTCCTCAAGGGATTAGAAAATTCTAGCAAGACTTTCCGCTTAAAGAGTAAGTGATATACCCGATCCATTCCTTAATTCCAATTTTAAGATCATTCAAATGTCTGGCAAAACCCCAGCTAAATCGAAATAGTTGTTCAGGGTTAGTTCTGAAATCTACTGGGTAAGGAATTACATGCCAATCTGCTTTACAAAATATTCCGACAGAGCGAGGCATATGCCAGCCTGTAGTTATGAGCACCCATTTCTCACCTTTTTGAGGGTTTACTAGTACTTTACTAAGAATGATATTTTCAGTGGTATTTCGAGATTCGCGTTCGAAAATGATTTTAGATACATCCAAACCTTGCGTCTTATAAAATGTAGCAGCTGCATCCGCATGTTTGTGTGTTTGATTGAAGATACTTCCTGAGCCACCTGTGAAAACCAGCTTAGCGTTGGGATATTTCTTTGATAATGAAATTGAGGTAAATATTCTTTCTGCTGAATTATTCAGAACCGTTTGTTTCCATATTGCGCTACGAATTGGATTTATAGAGCCAGAAAGTACAATGATTCCATCCACCTGATTTAATTCTGGGTTTGCTTTATATTTACTTTCCAAGGGGTATAAAATCCATTCACCAACAGGAAAGATAGTTATTAATAGCAGGCAGATACTTAAAAATGTAAATACCCGTTTTGCCCACTTGATCTTTTGTTTCCAAAACAACCATGTACCTATAATAATGAGAAGTACCAATAAGCTATCAGGTGCGATAAAAAACCATGCTATTTTGGAAACCCAGAAAAATAAACTGTCCATATAATTATATTAGTTATTGCTAAGCCTTTATTTTACAGGATGTATTTAGTTAGCGTCCAGAAACAGGCATTCTCAATGGGTATGTTTCTCGGATGGTAACTATTAAGACCACATAATAAAACACTAATCAGACATCCACCTTTTATCTGCATACTGACACCAGTAGTTTAAGCTATTGAAGTTTATTGACTATTTGTAGTGCCTAATTAACGGTGACTAATAATTTTCTAGTATTTATTAAAGGAAAACTTGATTAAGTTGATTAGATTTAAGCGTAGTAAAAACTGTCGCTAATTTTCACGAGGTGAGCTGGAAGGATTACTCCCTTGTAGCGATCTTCGCCGGAAATATCGATAGTTTTAGCAAACTTAAAATAATTGGACTTGATAAAGTTCTCCTAAAGGATCGTGATGACTACAGCAACAACTCCAAAACACCGAAGAAAATCCAGGAAATCATTTTTACGAAGAATAGTTTCTCACCCGGGTTTTATACCTTTGCTTTTTTTTCTAACATCCTTATTTCTCTGGTTTACATTCATCAGCAAAGTCTATGTTCAAAATAAAAATCAAAAGTCTTTGCTCAACACTGATCCTCAACTTACTGATGTTGTTGCACAAACAAATGAAGATACGCAAGATAATAGAGATAAAATCAAAGAGTTAACCCAGCAACTTTTGGCGCAAAAAGAGAAGACGGCTGAATTAACCCGTATGATAGAAGTACAAAAAGAAGATTTTGGCAATCTATTAGATAATGCGATGGAAAAAGCGAGTAAAAAAGATCGTAATTATATTTCAGCACTTGAAACTCAATTGAAAAAGACCACAGAAAAACCACAAGTTGACAAAGACACCATTGCAAAAACTGATTATTTTAATCGCGTTTCTGTCAGTGCTGAAGCCGATACTAGCGCAATGTTACAGAATAAAATTAATAAGTTTTTAACTACTAGCACGTCAGATTCTAGTTACGTTAAAAAACTCACAAAAGAATCTGAAGTACGCAAAAATGAAGTACGTTCTATAGCCTTGAAAAAAGGTGAGTCCATCTGGTTAATAGCTGTACGCGCTTACGGAGATGGTTTTCAATATCATAAAATCATGAAAGCCAATCCGCATATCACAGAAAAAAGCGCACGATTTCTGGCTCCGGGAACTATGATTAGAGTACCTATCTAAATCCTTTTTGCCTATCCAATTTACAAGAATACCTTCCGTTTAATCTAATTAAAACAGTTCCTTATTCAATAATTTCAAATAAAAAGCATCCAATGTGTGTTGAATCTCCGTATTAACGACAACTGCGCAGTAATACTTTTTAAAAAATTATAAATTATAACTAGGAACATATTATGAATATCAAGACTACGATTTTAATGGCAGGATTTTTTACATTAGCAACTACTACAGCTCAGGCAACATCATCACTTAATGAAGTACTTTCGGGTATCGATGGTGAATATAACCATTTACAGGATGATGCAAGAGTAAACTTTGATTTGTCTGCATCAGGATCATCACAGCGTGTACTGAACTCTGTTTTATCAGGAGTTGACGGTGAATACGATTATTCCAATGAAAGCAACTCACGAGTCAACTACTCTATTGATGCTTCTCAATCAGATGATCAAATATTGAATGATGTTCTTTCGGGAATAGATGGCGAATATTAATAGTCATTAAGGAATCTCTGAATAACCTAGGTGAAATTCTATAAGTCTCTAGGGCATCATATCCTAGACGCACTTTGCAGGGAATGAACGCCTGTGGCATGGTGCAACAAGCCTTCACAAAAAGTGCAACGACGGAGATGATGCCCTAGAGGCTTACCCTGCGGGGCTTAGCCAAGTTTCCAATTTCTTCGTTATTGGTTTGACCCATAGAGTAACTATGCTTAAAACCAATGTCTCGAACTTGAAAACTTGGCGTTGCTAGAATTCACCTGGTTGTTCAGAGCTTCCTTAAAGCGATTATTTTAAACCTAGAGTAAGGGTAGCTTAGAATATCTGCCCTTATTGTAATGCTGGTAAAATCTAAGTCGGCAATATGTTTGTTACTTGGCTGCGGCTAATCGCACGTTAACATTAGATCTACTATCTAATGAAAATTCTTCACCTTTTTGCATGCGGAAAATCAGCGCTTGCAGACCTTGAGTACCAACACCACGATACCACTTTTCTACAGCCTGTCTTGCAACATTATAGGCGGGTTTATTATTCCTGACTGCATCAACCCATTGATCCTGACTAACTAGTTTATTTAAAGGCATCTTCGCAACTGATTTAGAATAACTCTGATCTTTACATGCCAGTACAGCCAAACCTTCATCAAACCACATAGGGATTTTATGCCAAAGGTGAGGCGTACCAAGACGTTTGTGAAACTCCACGTGTGCTAATTCATGAGTGAGTGTTGTTTGATTTAATGCACGAGAAGAAAGTAGTACTTTATTGTCATCAATAGCTTTTGCTTTCGCTGGTACTCCGCCAAACTTACTAAAACAGGATTTTGTAGAGCAAGCATAAATATTAGGAGACGATTTCATTCCACCAAAAAATCGGGAAATATTAGCTCTAGAATGTTTTACCGTTTGCAAAAATTGCTGCTGTTGTTGCTTTGGCATTTCTGGATCGACATAGATATTGGGTGCGATACATGTCATCCCCTGATGAGAGCTGGTTTTACTGGAAATGTCATTAGAGTTACTGGAAGAGGTGTTACTACAGGCGGATAAAAAACCTAAAGTGATTGTTACAAGGAATAAGACTCTCTGCGTTTTTTTCATATAGTGGGTATTAAATGATTGGATCGGGTTAAGTATTAGCAAGTGATGATATAGACTTGATAATTTATATGCAAATCAATTAAGCTTATGTTGTTTAGTAGGTGAAGTTATTTAAGGGACCTCTGAACAAGTCCAAATATTTTAAGCTTGCAATAACTGCCGCTATTTTCCAGGAAAATCGCTGCAATAGAACAATGTTTCCAAACTACTTTCAGAGCCTCAATTGTACAATGGCACCCCCCCCACTTTTTAGCATTAGGAAAATAATCAGCTACGCTTTAGTAATAAAGATGGCTGCGATTCATTGCAGTGATTTCCCGTTCTCCACAAAAAGCCATGCTGATATCCATTTCATTGCGGATAATTTCCAATGCCAGTTTTACGCCTTCCTCGCCCATTGCTCCCAATCCGTAAAGATATGATCTGCCAATATATACACCCTTGGCTCCCAGTGAAACTGCCTTTAGAACATCTTGCCCAGAGCGAATGCCGCCATCCATATGGACTTCAATTTGATCTCCTACGGCATCTACGATTTCAGGCAATACTGAAATTGAAGATCTAGCGCCATCTAGCTGGCGCCCACCATGATTTGAAACGATGATCGCATCAGCGCCTGATTTGACCGCAAGTTTTGCATCTCGATCATCAAGAATTCCTTTTAAAATAAGCGGGCCTCCCCACTTTTGCTTAATCCATTCAACATCGTCCCAGGATAGTTTTTCATCAAACTGTTTTTGTGTCCAGACACTTAATGATGATAAGTCCTGAGCATCCTTAACATGACCTTCAATATTGCGAAAGCTGTGGCGTTTGGTACTTAACATATTCATGCACCAGGCAGGCTTGATTGCCATATTCCAAATTTGGGAAGGTGTCAGCTTAGGTGGCACTGACAGCCCATTTTGAATATCTTTGTGACGCTGTCCAAGAATTTGCAAATCAAGGGTTAGCATCAGTGCAGAGCAGTTTGCAGCTTTGGCACGTTCAATAAGACTTTCAATAAAGCCACGGTCTTTCATTACATAAAGCTGAAACCAGAAGGGTTTAGTAGTGACGCTGGCAACATCTTCAATAGAACAGACACTCATGGTCGATAAGGTAAAAGGGACACCCATTGCCTCGGCTGCTTTAGCTGCTAGCATTTCACCATCAGCACGAAACATGCCCGTCAAACCGGTAGGAGCCAGTGCTATTGGCATGCTAACATTCTGTCCAATCATGCTTGATTGCAAAGAGCGATTACTCATATCAACAGCGACACGCTGGCGGAATTTTATTTTTTGAAAATCAGTTTCATTTTCCCGATAGGTACTTTCAGTCCATGATCCTGAATCAACATAGTCATTAAACATTTTGGGAAGACGCTTTTTGAATAGGCGTTGTAAGTCATGAATAGTGGTTATTGTTGGCATGTTCATATCCTTAGTTTGGAGCTGATATCAAAAAGTAGGGGGGGTGCCATGTGCGTACAAAGGACATGGTTTACATTGATCTGTTTTCGTAATTAAGACGTAGTAACTACATGAACCTAGATTCCTCAGTTGACCGCTACTAGCAGGCAATAACCTAATGATTAGCCTTAAAATTTCGGATTTATCATACTTCACCTATAGAGTGAAGGCGCTACAGGGTAAATTGCACCACTGTGATGGCGTATGGCTTTGTTGTAATTGCACAGAAGGAAACAACCATTCTGTACAATTACGTCTAACCATACACCACCACAGCAGCACACTTTACCCTGTCCAACTGAGGATTCTAGGATGAAAAAACTAACTCAAGTCCTTACTTTTATATTTTCTCTTATTATAGCTACTATTTCATCCACTGCATCAGCTTATCCAAAGAACGGATTTGATCTTGAAAATAGTATTATTCCGTCTGAAAAAATTCTGAGTGGTGGGCCACCACGCGATGGAATTCCTTCGATTGATAAACCTAAATTCATAAGTGCAGCTAAGGCATCTTATTTAAAACCAGATGATCGAGTTATGGGAATTGTGGTGGCTGGGGAGGCGCGCGCTTATCCTATTCGGATTCTTAACTGGCATGAGATTGTTAATGATGTAATAAAAGGGCAGGCGGTAGCTGTTACTTTTTGTCCGCTTTGTGGCAGCGGCATCGTGTATGAAGCTGACTTTAATGGCAAGGCACATAAGTTTGGTGTGTCCGGATTATTGTATAACAGTGATGTGCTGCTTTATGATCGAGAAACTGAAACACTTTGGTCACAAATACTATCCAAAGGCATTAGCGGAAAATTGGTTAATCAAGCACTTAAAATTGTTGCATCGTCTCACACCAGTTGGCAGACATGGCAACAAAAACATCCACAAACCAAAGTGCTTTCAAATAAGACAGGTTTTAAGCGTGATTATAATCGTTCACCCTATGGAGATTATAATGATAATAAAAGCACCTATTTTCCGGTAGCTTTTAGCAGCAAAAAATATCATCCTAAAGAACGCGTACTTGGCATTACTATTAATGGAAAACACAAGGTTTATCCTTTTTCTGAATTGGCAAAATCTAATAAGACTAGCCTAAATGATAGCTTTGAAGGAAAGCAGTTACGCTTAAGTTTTGATGTGGAAAATCGTGATGGTGAGATTAAAGATAATACGGGGGAAATTATAGCTAGTATCAATACATTCTGGTTTGCCTGGTATGCTTTTCATCCAAAAGCCGAGATTTATAAGGCAAAGTAGCTCTCAATTTCCAATGCGTTGTTTACTAAAATACTTTCTATTCCAAGTTTTTTTGCGGCACTTATATTTAGGGGGTTATCGTCGAAAAAAAGAACTTTTTCTGGGCTAACCGTCATAGAATCTAAAACATGCTCAAAGGCAAGCACATCAGGTTTTGCCAGTTTAATAAGATGCGATGAAAACATGGCATCCATATATTGGGAAAGTTTGAATTCATTTAAAATTCGTGGCCAGTGTAATTCATTTGAATTTGACAGAACCGCTAGTTTATAGTCATTTTTTAAAGTATTAAGAATCTTTGGCACTTGTGGAAAAATACCTTTTGGCCAGGCTGTAAATGCGGTGATGACTTGGTGACTACTTACTTCCAAATCAAGTTCATCAATCAAAGCATTTGCAAATTCTACTGCTGAAATCTGTCCTTTCTCAAACTGCATTGCAGTAGGCGACTGGAACCAGTCTGAAGAGTTAAAGCTTTTGCTTTTAAGCCAGCTTGTGGGAATTGCATGTTCACTTAATTCAATTAGTACACCGCCTAAATCAAATAGAATGATATCAAAGTCTGGTTTCATTTTTGTTTTTATCATTTGAATTAATATTAATAAAAGTGGTCACATTAAAGCTATAATATTTGCAAAATAATCATGTTAACAATACCAAGAGGATATACCTTTATGTCATTTTCAAAAATATTAATTATCAGTTTACTCTATGTAGCTGGCACTTGCTCTCTTCAAGCAGAAGAAAAAAAAGCAGAACACAGCCATGAGCAAGAACATAGTCATGAGCAAGAAAATAACCACGAACATTCAGAGCAAGCTATGGGAATGAAACTTGATGATGGCAAAAAATGGAAAACGGATGCCCCTCTGCGCCACGGTATGGATAGTATTCATCAGGCAGTTGAAAAATCAGAGAAAGCATTTGCCAGTAAAACACTAACCAAAAAAGAAGGTGAAGTACTCGCATCACATATTAATAAACAACTCATGTTTATGGTCGATAACTGTGAATTACAACCCAATGCTGATGCATCATTGCATGTCATCATCGGAGAAATGATGCAGGGAATAGGGGAGCTATCAAAAGCACCTGATGCAAAAGGCGGTTTTCCTCGAATACATAAAGCTTTAAAACAGTATCCGAAATTTTTCGATCATCCTGATTGGGAAAAATAGAATTAATGGAAGCATTGTTTTCAGAACTAAGCGATTTGCTTGGTAAACGTTTTTCAACCAATCAAACCGTTAGGGAAGTGCATGCTAAGGATGAATCTTACCATGCACCACAATTACCTGATGCTGTGGTAAGCGCTAATACCACTGAAGAAGTATCAAAGATCGTTAAGCTTTGTGCCAAATATAAATGCCCGATTATTCCTTTTGGTGCGGGTACATCGCTTGAAGGTCAGGTCATTCCAACGCAAGGTGGCATTTCCCTTGATCTCACCGAGATGAATGAGGTACTGCGTTTTAGTGATGTCGATCTTGATGTGAGTGTTCAACCTGGTGTTACTCGCAGACAGCTAAACACTTATTTACGTGATACAGGATTGTTTTTTCCAGTTGATCCGGGCGCTGATGCGACTATGGGCGGCATGGCGGCAACACGTGCGTCGGGTACCAATGCGGTTCGTTATGGCACTATGCGCGAGAATGTACTGGGTTTAACGGTGGTTATGGCAGATGGTCAAATCATTAAAACCGGAGGACGTGCACGTAAATCTGCTGCGGGATACGATTTAACTAAACTAATAATTGGCTCAGAAGGCACCTTGGGTATTATCACCGAACTCACCCTGCGTTTATTTGGCAGACCTGAAGCGATGGCGGCGGCCGTTTGTAATTTCACTTCACTGGAAGGAGCAGTCAATACGGTAATAGAAACCATCCAACTGGGGATCCCAATTGCGCGCATTGAACTACTTGATGAAGTCCAGATTGATGCGATTAATAAATATTCCAAACTTGATTACCCCTTACAAGCAACGCTATTTATGGAGTTTCATGGCACCCAGGCAGGGGTTAAGGAACAGGCAACTCAGGTGGCAGAATGCGCAAGTGAAAATGGTGGTGGTGAGTTTCAGTGGAGTGATAAAGAAGAAGAAAAAAATAAACTGTGGCGCGCCAGACATGATGCTGCTTATGCCTGTATGGCATTAAAACCTGGAGCAGGGATGTGGGCAACCGATGTTTGTGTACCCGTATCGAAACTTGCCGAATGCATCCTTGAAACCCGCAAAGACATTGATGAAACAGGCCTGCTGTCTCCCATAGTAGGGCACGTCGGGGACGGTAATTTCCACACCGTAATGCTGGTGGATACCGATAACGCAGAAGAGATGGAAACAGCTATTGCCTTTAATGATCGCCTATTAAGACGCGCTTTAAAAATGGGTGGAACCATTACAGGTGAGCATGGGATTGGTTTTGGCAAGCAGCAATTTTTACGTGAAGAACATGGTGCGGCGGTAGATGTGATGAAAACTATCAAGCTTGCTTTAGATCCTTTGAATATTATGAATCCCGGCAAAATGATTTAAAAAGAGATTTGCAGGTGTTGTGTACCGGCTGATCCCAAAAACCCGGGGGGGTGCCATTCAAAAATTAATGCTTGTAAATAGGATAAACAAACCTGCAATAACTAATCCCAGTCTTAAAGGTATGGCTTTCGATGCTATGATTCCAAAGGAAATCATGCCTAATGATACTGCCATTTTTACTGCGGCTAAAAGCGCTGGGAGTGCCTCATGTTCGAGTCGAATTAAATCAGGATTGGCAATCATCCCCAGCGGAATTAAGTAAAGACCAATACCTAGTGCCATTGCAGAACCTGCTACCTTGAGCCAGTTCTCTTCAACCATTCCTGCAGCAATAAAAACAGCGCCACAAACGGGTGGTGTAATGGTGCTTAATAAGGCAAACCAGAAGATAAATAAATGCGCCTGTAAAGGCTCTAAACCAAGGTTGATAAGGGCAGGGCCTGCCACAGAGACGCAGATAACATAGGCGGCCGTGGTGGGAACTTCCATGCCTAAAATCAGGCAGGCAAGGGCGGTTAATAATAATGCAGGCCACATTAAACCACCTGAGCCTGAAAGGATTAAAGATGTGATTTTAACGCCAAGGCCGGTAATACCAAGTACACCTATAATAATAGAAGCGCATAATATAATTGCTGCAATCACGGCAATTTGTGAAGCACCGTTTATGCAAACATTTTCTAGACGCTTTAGGGTGCGTTCACTACTAAAATTTAGCTGTGAATCTATTAGCAATAATAACAACCCTGAAATAATTGCAATACTGGCGGCATATTGCGGTGTGTATTTTGCAGCAAACATTCCCCAAAGTAATACCGAAAATGGCACTAGAAAAAAGCCTGAGGTAATAAGCACTTGTTTTAGTTTGGGGCGTTGATCAGAAGGTACTGCCTTTAAGTCATAACGCATAGAAAAAGCATCAATTCCAAACCATACCGCCATAAAATACAAAATGGCTGGCAGAATCGCTGCTGACATAATGCTGGTATAAGGAACGCCTGTAAGCTCCACCATTACAAAAGCACCAGCGCCCATAAGTGGTGGCATAATCTGCCCACCAGAGGAAGCAACCGCCTCAACCGCTCCGGCCAGAGAACGGGGATACCCCAGCTTTGTCATAGCAGGTAATGTAATCGCACCTGTAGATGCCACATTTGCAGAGGCTGAACCTGAAATTGAGCCAAATAAAGCAGAAGAGATAACAGATACTTTGGCAGCACCACCTCGCAGCCTTCCTGCCGCAGCTGCAGCAACATTCATAAAACCTTGACCAGCTTCACCAGCGTTTAATACCGCACCAAATATTACAAAGATAGCCACTATGTTGACGGATATTCCGGTTAGTTTCCCCCATATTCCACCTTCTGCGATGGTGAGTGTTCCCAGGAAACTTGCTAATGGTGTGCCTGGATGACCAAACTCACCGGGAATATATTGACCGTATAAGCCATAAAGTAGCGCAATTAAGGCAACCAGTGGTAGTGGCCAGCTTATTGCGCGTCGAGCCATTTCTAAGGTAATCAAGAGTAGGCTAATTGCAATCCCATGCTGGAGTTTACCCGATAGAAAACCGTATTGATCACCCAGCGCTGATTGGTTTATGGCTATCCAAATACAACAGGAAACTCCTAATACTGTTAATAAAATGCCTGAGTATTTTTGAAAAGGGGTTTTGGCAACGAAGATGAATACCCATGGTAAAGCCAGCGCCATGTGAATGGGGCGACTGAGCAGATTAGGTATTAAACCAGAGAAGATTAGCCAAAGATGAAACAGGATGGAGGTGGCGCCAAGCGCTACCCAGAAGAAACGATGATAGTTT
>Ga0209633_10003092_pt1 | contig 15526 bp, 17 predicted proteins | sample Cruoilmetagenom1_FD_187290 | JGI IMG/M metagenome (GOLD analysis project Ga0209633, IMG submission 187290) | Oil polluted marine microbial communities from Coal Oil Point, Santa Barbara, California, USA - Sample 1 (SPAdes) (version 2) | ecosystem: Environmental > Aquatic > Marine > Oil seeps ... | reverse complement strand
TATGCTGCGCCCCATCCGGGCTACAATAAAAAAGGGCCGGATAAACCGGCCCTTCCGTGACTGACCGCCCTGAATGTTAGCTCTTCAATCGTCCAGTGAATTCAGTGCTTTTGTAAAGCGATTGGCATGTGAACGCTCGGCCTTGGCCAGCGTCTCAAACCAGTCTGCGATTTCGTCAAAACCTTCATCGCGCGCTGCCTTGGCCATCCCCGGGTACATATCAGTGTACTCGTGTGTCTCCCCGGCAATTGCAGATGCCAGGTTGTCTGATGTTGCACCGATGGGTAAACCGGTAGCCGGATCACCCACCTGTTCCAGGTATTCAAGGTGCCCGTGCGCATGACCAGTCTCACCTTCTGCGGTGGAACGGAACACGGCGGCGACATCGTTATAACCTTCAACATCTGCCTTGGCGGCGAAATACAGATAACGACGATTGGCTTGTGACTCACCGGCAAACGCGTCTTTCAGATTCTGTTCTGTTGAGCTGCCCTTCAAATCCATAATTATATCCTCGTGAAATTCAGTGTTGAATGAGACTCTGTTGGCCCCTGATTCTTAGACCCTGTCTAATTTTGTGTACTCTAGTCTGGCAGGTACCTTTCGTCAAGCCCCGGCCACCGACCCTGTTTGACTCTTATCGCCAGGGTGGGGTAACGTATGACGATTCACCCAAAGATTCAAGCCATGGCAAAAAAATCATCTGAAAATCCGAATTTCGAAACCTCTCTGAAAGAACTTGAGGCACTTGTAGAAAAAATGGAACAGGGAGACCTGAGCCTGGAAGCATCGCTCAGCCACTTTGAACGGGGCGTGCAGTTATCCCGCACCTGCCAACAGGCCCTGAAAGCCGCCGAGCAAAAAGTTGAAATCCTGATGAAAAAAAGCGGTCAGGAAGAAATCACCACATTCGACAGTGAAGACGCCTGACATCGCACTGGCAACGTTCATGGCACAATGCCGTGAACGCCTCGAACGCTCGTTTGATACCTGGCTACCTGCCGCTACCACACACCCGGCAACACTGCATGATGCCATCCGCTACACCGTCATGGATGGTGGCAAACGCATCCGCCCGACACTGGTCTATGCCGGCGGGCAGGCAACAGGGGCCGCACCGGAATCGCTGGACAGGGCCGCGTGCGCCATTGAACTCATCCATGCCTATTCACTTATCCACGACGATTTACCGGCCATGGACGATGATGATCTGCGACGTGGCAAACCCAGTTGCCACCGTGCCTTTGGTGAAGCAACGGCCATCCTCGCAGGTGATGCACTGCAGTCCCTTGCCTTCCAGGTACTTGCCAGTGACGCAGGGAACGGTATTAGCGAGCCCACCCGCTTGCGCATGATCCGCACACTGGCTCTCGCCGCGGGCTCCCGCGGCATGGCCGGCGGTCAGGCCATTGACCTGGCCGCAACCGGACAGCAGCTGAACATTGCCGAACTGGAAGACATGCATATCCACAAAACCGGAGCATTGATTCGCGCCAGTGTGGTACTCGGCGCACTCTGTGGCACAGCACCCGCACAGCCCGACATCGACAAACTGGACCACTATGCCAAGTGCATCGGGCTCGCCTTCCAGATCCGGGATGATATTCTCGATGTCGAAGGAGAAGCGGCCACACTGGGTAAAAACCCGGGCATGGACCAGCGCCTCGAAAAATCGACCTACCCGTCAGTCATCGGCCTGGAAGCGTCCCGTCAACGGGCCACTGAATTACACACCGAGGCCCTGGAGAGCCTGTCAGGCTTTGATAAAAGCGCGGATCCTTTGCGTTGGATATCAACATATATAATTGAAAGAGAAAGATAATATTCAACATCCGCCAACCAGGAAATTGCACATCTGCCATTGCTCAGGTAATATCCTGACCAAATTACTCAGGATTTATGAGGATGCAATCAACCCGTTTACCGGCACAGATACCTCTTTGGGCAGGTAGGCATTTTTCACCCGGGTCGGTAGGCTTTCTTTCCCCTGAATACATTCAGGCACCACGCCCCTGTAACGATCCGGACCACCACAGATGAAATCCACCGAGTTGGCACATAAAAATCAGGACAGCATAGCTGATGTACAGGGCAGCACCGACACCCGACGGATTCCCATCAACAAGGTAGGCATCAAGGACATTCGCCATCCGGTGCGCGTGAAGGACCGTTCGATGGGTGAACAGCACACCATTGCCACCTTCAACATGTATGTGAACCTGCCGCATAATTTCAAGGGCACGCATATGTCACGCTTCGTGGAAATCCTCAACACCCACGAACGCGAAATTACAGTTGAATCATTCAAGGAAATGCTGCAGGAAATGACCGAACGTCTGGAAGCGGATTCCGGTCATATCGAGATGCAGTTTCATTACTTCGTGAGCAAAAAGGCACCAATATCCGGTGTCGAAAGCCTGCTGGATTATGATGTCACCCTGATCGGTGAAATCATCAAGGGCAAGCCGAAAATGACCGTCAAGGTCATCGTGCCGGTAACCAGCCTGTGCCCCTGTTCCAAGAAGATTTCCGACTATGGTGCACACAACCAGCGCTCACATGTCACTGTCAGCGTCGAAACACACGGCTTTGTGTGGATCGAGGATCTGATTGACCTGATCGAGAAAGAAGCTTCCTGTGAACTCTATGGGCTGTTGAAGCGCCCGGACGAGAAATATGTCACCCAGAAGGCCTACGACAATCCCAAATTCGTGGAAGACATGGTGCGGGATGTTGCATCACGACTCAATGAAGATGAACGGATTAACTCTTACATCGTGGAGTCCGAAAATTTCGAGTCCATTCACAACCACTCGGCCTACGCATTGATCGAGCATACGAAGGAACAGGATTAGGCGGTGGTGCCAGACCCGATGGGTACGCTGCGCTTTACCCATCCTACGTAAAAATCACCTTATTCCCCTGGTAGGATGGGTAAAGGAGCAACGCGACGTACCCATCAAGAACAGAGCACATCGCCTCAACAGGCGTCAATACTTTTTTCGCAGCGTCATCAACCGACCATCATTGTTTATTTCCAGCCGCCCCAGATAAGACATACCCAGCAAGGTAGTTGTCGGATGCGCGCCTTCAAGCACCATGGCAGCGACACCATGAAGCTCAAGGTCGCCCACTTTCACAGTATCGAGAGTTACCGCCCAGGCACGCGCGACCCCGGATGCCGTAGTGACGCCTGACTGTCGCCCGACAACACGAAAATCGATCCCGAGCCGCCTTGCCTGATTCGCATTCATCGCCACCGTGGTGGCACCGGTATCCACCAGAAAAGCAATCGGCAAGCCATTAATACTGCCAACGGTGGTATACATACCGGCGGTATCACGCCACACCTGCACCTCGTCAACCTCGGGTGTGCGTTTGCGTGCACTCACCCGGCCATCCAGACGCGCGGTAACTTTCTGCCCGTCAATCTGCAACACCGCCTCCTCGCTTGTTGCTGAAATCAGCTTGACCCCTTCAGGACTGCTCTGCCCCGGCTTCAGTAAACGTTGCTGCCCGTCAACAAGCAGTACCGCACGGCCACTGAACAATCCGACCACACGCACATCCGCTGCCTGTACAAATGCCGCTGTACACCACAGGAAAAGCATTAGGAGAACAAGAAATTTTCTGGATAATGACATACCTTCATCCTGCAGTAATCTGGAAACCGATTATGAGACCTCTAACCATATTTCGCCATATCGACTGTGAAGGCCCCGCTTACCTCGGCGAGATACTGGATCGCCAGACAATCCCCTGGCGACTCATCAGGATCGATGCGGGTGAGCCGGTTCCGGACACGCTGGCTGACTGTTCAGGCCTGGTCTTCATGGGGGGACCCATGAGCGTCAATGATCCCCTGCCCTGGATTGAACAGGAACTGTCACTGATTCGCATGGCACAAGACCAAAACATGCCTGTACTGGGCCACTGCCTCGGCGGACAACTCATTTGCAAGGCGCTGGGCGGGGCGATAAGCGCCAACCCCGTCAAGGAAATCGGCTGGCACAGCGTGCGCAAGTGCAATACACCGGCGGCTGCAAGCTGGCTTGCCGGCCTGCCGGATGCAGCCACGCTGTTTCACTGGCATAGTGAAACCTTTTCCATACCGGATGGGGCCGAGGTCATACTTGAGAGTGAACACTGCGCCCACCAGGCCTTCGCCATTGGCAACACCCTTGCCCTGCAATGCCATGTTGAAATGCTGCCACCCATGGTGGCTGAGTGGGCCGCACTCTATGCACATGAGCTCCAGGAAACCAGCACAACGGTACAATCCGCAGCACAGATGACCACGAATCTCTCCACGAGGATAGCAGAGGCCCAGCAGGTTGCTGATGTCATCTACGAACGCTGGCTGTCGCCGTTGTCCGCGGAAAACACAAAAATTCGCTGAATTTGCAGGATGGGTAAAGCGCAGCGTACCCGTCAAAAACGGAGCGCTGGCTTTGATGGGTACGTCACTTCGTTCCTTTACCCATCCTACAAAAACTCAGCATATGCTGCGAAATATTGAGGTCATTATTGTAGGATGCGCTGAGTAAAACGAAGCGCATCGGTCGCGACATGATTCGCAAAGTTCAGGTCACTATTGCAGAAACCCTTCCGGGAGATACATTGCCAGCAAATAAAGCACCGCAGCTGCCGCAATACCCGCCAGCAAGTCATCCACCATTATTCCGAAACCACCACCGACCTTCCTGTCAAACCACTTGATAGGCCAGGGTTTCAGAATATCAAACAGACGGAACAACACAAAACCGGTGACAATCCACAGCCAGCCGGGGGGCGCAAACGTCATGGTCACCAGGTAACCGACAAATTCGTCCCAGACAATACCCGGATGATCATGTACACCCAGCCGCCTGGCAGTGTGGGCACAAAGCGGGATACCCACCAGAAACAGTACGGCCACCAGCGGTAGATAGATCTGCAGCGCCAGCGGTTGCAGCAACAGATAGAGCGGGATCGCAGCCACGGTACCCGCCGTCCCCGGCGCCTTTGGCACCAGGCCACTGCCAAAACCGAGCGCCAGAAAATCTGCCGGATGCCGCAACAGGCGCGGCGAAATCTTTTCAGCCATGTTGCGAGACTCCAAAGTGCTGGTAGCCGGCAGTGGCCGGCTCGTATGTTTCTCCGTCTGCCGTGTAACAGCGAATACCCGGCGTTGCCTCGATCCTGCCGACATAGGTACAGGCACAGAAAAATTGCGCTTGCGCAGTTGCCAGCTGTTGCAGCGCTGCCTCGGGCACCGTGAAGCACAGCTCATAATCATCACCGGCCGACAGCGGCAGATCAAGGTACAGCGTACGTGCATCTGCCCCGCACCGTTGTACCGTTTCGCTAAAAGCGGTAGAACGCGGCAAGTCGTCCAGCGACAATGCCGCGCCCAGCTGATCACTTTCCAGCAAATGCCCCAGATCGGCCAGCAAACCGTCTGAAACATCGATGGCCGCACTGGCAATACCCCGCAAGGCCTGCCCTGCGGCTACTCTGGGTTCCGGATAGTCCAGGCGGTGTTGCAAGTCTGCCCCGGCATCCCCCGCCAGCAGCAAGGCCAGTCCGGCATCACCAAGGGTACCGGTCACATAGATATGGTCACCGGCCTGTGCACCCCGGCGCCGCAACGCCAGACCGTCCGGAACAAATCCGTGCGCCTGCACTGTAACGGCTAACGGGCCCTGGGTAGTATCACCGCCGACCAGCTGCACCTGATAACGATCAGCCAGCTTAAAAAATGCCTGTGAAAAATCTGCCAGCCAGTCCGAACCGGATTCAGGAATTGTTAATGACAGGGTCACCCAGGCAGGCTCGGCTCCCATCGCGGCAAGGTCACTGAGATTGACCGCCAGCGTCTTGTGTCCAATGGCCGCTGCCGGTGTGCCGGTGGGAAAATGTACCCCGTCGACCAGTGTGTCCATGCAGACAACCAGCTCCATCCCGGCAGGCACTTGCAATAGTGCGGCATCATCGCCAATACCGGTAATGACATCCTTGCGATTTGAGTCCTGCCGCGTGAAATAACGGCGGATGATGTCAAACTCGGTGTCTGACATGCTAGTGCTCTATCAAGGTGATAATTGCGAGTTCAGTTAGCTTGTCAACGTTCACGGCACCAACAGTAGGCGCTTTAGGCGAGGCGCGCCTCGCCGGCAATGGCCGTTCCCTTGTAAGAGGCGAAACGCAGTCCGTGGACGTTGACAAGCTAACCCGAAGGGCGTCCCTGTGGTGTCCCGCAGCTGCGTTCCAGTGCTCGACAAGGGAATAGCCATTGCCTTCGCACTGCGCCTTGCTGCGAAACACCACAGGGACGCTGAACCCGTAATTATCACCTTGATAGAGCACTTGACTCAGCGACCGGCGGCTTGCTTGCCCGCCTTTTGGCATTCAGCGGCACGGAGCTTGTGCGCAGCCTTGTCCAGCACACCGTTCACAAACGTATGGCCCTGTTCAGCGCCAAATTTTTTGGTCAACTGCACGGCTTCATTGATGGTTACCCGGTACGGTATATCCGGACGATAGAGCAACTCGTAGGTCGCCAGTCGCAATACTGCGCGCTCCACCGGGTCCAGCTGCTCAAATGGCCGATCAATAAAAACAGACAGGCTTTCATCAATAATATCAATACGTTTTGGCGCTTCACTCAACAACTCTATGAAGTAGCTCTGGTCAGCCCTGGAGAAATCCTCGGCCTCCAGAAACTGCCTTCGAATCAATGGCAGATCGGTCCCTGACAGGTCCCACTGGTATAAGGCCTGCATGGCGTAACGACGTGCACGGGCGCGCTCATGTGCAGAAAAGCTCATCGGATCAGCCTTCAATACCACGCAACAGGTTGATCATCTCGATGGTCGACATGGCCGCCTCGGCACCCTTGTTACCCGCCTTGGTACCGGCACGCTCGATGGCCTGCTCGATGGTATCGACCGTCAACACGCCAAAGGCAATCGGAATATCGTGTTTCAGTGAAACAGACGACAGGCCCTTGGTGCACTCACCGGCCACGTATTCGAAGTGCGGGGTGCCACCGCGAATCACCGCACCCAGTGCAATGATGGCATCAAAACGCTTGCTCGCCGCCAGCCGTTGCGCGGCAATCGGCATTTCATAGGCGCCCGGTACCCGGATGATCTGCAGGTCGCGTTCATCGGCACCATGGCGTTTCAGGGTATCCACCGCACCTGCCAGCAAGCTCTCCACCACAAAACTGTTGAAGCGCGAAACCAGCAGCGCAATCCGTGCATCACGTATCACCAGTTCACCCTCTGTTACCGTAATGTCATTCATCTGTTCGACCCTTGATAATCAAAAAAACAACGCGTGGTTCACGACACATACTCAACCACTTCCAGTCCAAAGCCGGCAATGCCGTGCACAATCATGGGCGCACTCAGTACACGCATTTTCTGCACACCCAGATCGGCAATAATTTGCGCGCCGATACCGTAGGTGCGCAACTCGGTCGGTTTACCGGCCGCCGGCGCCTGCAGAGGCTTCTCCGGCACATGATACGCCTTAATCTGCTCAATCAGTGCCTCGGATGACTCTTCCGGGCGTAAAATCACAATAACACCTGCACCTTCCTGCGCCACCCGCTGCAGCGCCTGCCGCAGCGGCCAGTGCTCACCTTCCAGCTTGATATCCACGAGATCACTCAGTGTGTTTTGCAACTGCACCCGGACCAGCGTCGGCTTCTCCCGCTGGATCTCGCCCATGACCAGCGCCAGGTGCACAGCACCGTCAATAGAATCAAGGTAGGCATGCAACCTGAAGTTGCCATGCTCGGTTGCCAGTTCTGTTTCTGCAATTCGCTCCACAGTCTTTTCATTTTCGATGCGATAGCGGATCAGGTCTTCGATAGTCCCCATCTTGAGACCGTGTTCCCGGGCATAGACTTCAAGATCCGGACGACGAGCCATACTGCCGTCTTCCTTCAGAATCTCGACAATCACGGCGGCTGGTTCCAGCCCCGCAAGACGCGCCAGATCACAACCGGCCTCGGTATGCCCGGCACGTGTCAGCACCCCGCCCGGCTGTGCCATCAGGGGAAAAATATGTCCGGGCTGTACGATATCTGCCGGGGTGGCGTCCGGGGCGGCCGCTGCCAGCACCGTCTGTGCCCGGTCCTGCGCCGAGATGCCGGTCGTCACACCAGTGGCCGCTTCAATGGACAGGGTAAAATTCGTTGAATGCAGGGAAGTATTACTCTTGACCATCAGCGGCAACGCCAGCTGCTCACAGCGATCTCGCGTCAGTGTCAGGCAGATCAGCCCTCGACCGTGACTTGCCATAAAATTAATATCTTCGGGACGCACGTGCTCGGCGGCCATCAGCAGGTCACCCTCGTTCTCACGATCTTCATCATCCATCAGAATTACCATGCGACCCGCACGGATATCCTCGATAATTTCTTCAGTACTGTTTAACGACATAATAAATAACAGCGTACATCTTTGGATGTACCGCTCCTCGTTAACTTCCTATCCCTCAATCATACACTGCTCATTTCCCTGCAAACCCGCAGGACTCGAGCAGCTCACGGGTAACATTCCCGCCACCACCCGGCTGTGCCGCCGCATCACCCTGCAGCAACCGTTCCAGGTAACGCGCCACAAGATCAACTTCCAGGTTGACCTGCCGCCCTGCCCGGTAATCCCGCAGCGTGGTTTCAGCCAGGGTATGCGGCACAATATTCAGTTCAAAGCTTGCCCCATCGACCGCGTTAACGGTCAGACTGACACCATCCACACAGATGGATCCCTTGGTGGCGATATAACGCGCCAGTTCGTCCGGCACCTGCACGGTGAACTGGACAGAACGGCTATCCTCGCTCCGCTGCGTCACAGTACCAATACCATCGACATGACCACTCACCAGGTGACCACCCAGACGCGTCTCCAGTGTCAACGCCTTTTCCAGGTTAACCGCATCACTGACGGACAGTGCGCCGATGATGGTACGTTTCAGCGTTTCACCAGACACATCCGCATGAAATTCGTGCGCGGTTTTCTCAATCACCGTCAGGCATACACCACTCACGGCAATACTGTCACCGAGATTAACGTCAGCCATCGAGAGTTTTCCGCCATACACACCCAGGCGCATGTCACCCCCCCGCTGCTCCAGCGAGGCAATGCTACCGACGGCTTGTATAATTCCTGTAAACATTAACGTCTTTCCAATATTATCAATCTATCTGTATCAATCTATCCGTAGGATGTACTGAGCCTGCATGTTATTTAATTCTCTACCCCTGCAGTAATCCGCCAGTCATCGCCAACGGCACGAATATCGTTAATCGCTAGCTTTATTCGCTGTGCCATCTGTTCGAGGCCAGGCAACGCAAACAAGCCGCGGGCGGCATCACCCATCAAGTGTGGCGCCATGTATATTACCAACTCGTCTATCAGTCCCGCTTGCAAAAGGGCTCCGCACAAGGTCGCACCGGCCTCCAGGTGCACCTCGTTGATCTGCAGTGTTCCCAGGTAGTGCAGTACCGCCGGCAAATCCAGTCGCCCGACTTGCATTGGCAGGGTCACAACGCTGACATTGCTGCGGGTCAGACGTGCTGCCTTACCGGCATCATCCGCACCGCTAACGATCAGTGTATCACCGGGCAAATCAAGCAGCTTCGCATCCGGCGGTGTGCGCAACTGACTGTCCAGAATAACGCGCAATGGCTGACGAAAACCGTCATCCAGCGCATCGAGACGCACCGTTAACGACGGATCATCAGCCTGCACGGTACCAATACCGGTCATGATTGCAGCACTGCGCGCACGTAACCGGTGTACGTCGCGGCGCGCCGCGTCCCCGGTAATCCAGCGGCTTTCACCACTGGCCATGGCGGTACGTCCGTCCAGGCTCATCGCCAGCTTGCAACGCACCCATGGCCGGCCCTGCCGCATGCGCATAACAAAACCGGCATTCAATTGTTCCGCGGCAACAGCCAGCAAACCCGCAGCAGTATCAATGCCTGCATTCCGTAACGCTGCCAGCCCCATGCCAGCCACCCGGGGATTCGGGTCCTCTATGGCGGCAACCACACGTGCCACACCGGCAGCAATCAATGCATCGGTGCAGGGCGGCGTGCGTCCCTGGTGACAACAGGGTTCCAGCGTGACGTACGCCGTGGCACCCGCCGCCTGTGGCCCGGCCTGTTGCAGGGCATTAATCTCTGCATGCGGACCACCCGTGAACTCATGCCAGCCTTCACCGACAACCGTATCGTCCCTCACCAGCACACAGCCCACACGCGGATTCGGGGCTGTCGTCAGCAACCCGCGCTCTGCCAGACGCAGCGCACGGGCCATGTAATCAGAGTCATCTCCGGAAAACATCGTCAGGCAGGAACCTCAAGCAAGCAAACTACAGATGCGCACGTATGCCTTCCATAAACAACATACCTGGTTTCCATCCGTAAATAATAAATTCTCGCAAAAGCTTCCGCTCCTGCTCACGCCCCTTACCTACATCCATGTAGGCAAGACGCACAGTACGCCAAGACAAAACATTAAAATACTATTAAAACAATCTTTGCGTGCCTTGCGTCCTGGCGAGAAATATTACAGCAAATATAGATGGAAACTGCCTGAAATAATCAGACACTCAATCATCCGGCAACAAGGAAATCTGGTCCTTCTTTTCTTCGGCCGTCGGCTCCTGCTCCAGCCGTTCAATTTCCTCACGGAAGGCATTGACATCTTCAAAGCTGCGGTACACCGAGGCAAACCGGACAAACGCCACCTGGTCCAGCTGGCGTAATTCATTGACAACCCACTCACCCAGCTGTCGCGCAGCAATCTCACGTTCGCCACTCGCCCGCAGCCGGTGCTGTAACCGGCTGATCGCTGCATCCACGCGTTCGGATTCGACCGGGCGTTTTTCCAGTGCGCGCATCATGCCGCCAATGAGCTTCTCCTCATCAAACGGTTCCCGCGCACCATTGCCCTTGATAATGCGCGGCATTACCAGTTCGGGTGATTCAAAGGTGGTAAAACGCTCACCGCAGTCCAGGCATTCGCGCCGCCGGCGCACCTGCGCACCTTCACTGGCAAGGCGTGAGTCGATCACCTTGGTTTCCTGTTTACCGCAAAAGGGACAGTACATCGTTCGCTATCCGGCCCGGCTTAACTTGCAGCGTACACAGGAAAGCGCTTGCACAACTCCAGCACCTTGCTACGCACGGCCGTGATGGCGGCCTGGTTCTCAACATCATCCATCACGTCACACATCCAGCCGGCGAGATCACGCGCCTCCTGTTCACCGCAACCCCGGGTGGTCATTGCCGGTGTCCCCACACGGATACCACTGGTCACAAAGGGTGACTGCGGATCATTCGGGACGGCATTCTTGTTCACGGTAATATTGGCCGCATCCAGTGCCGCATCTGCCTGTTTGCCGGTAATACCCTTGTCGATCAGGTCAACCAGGAACAGGTGGTCATCGGTACCACCGGAAACAATCTTGTAGCCGCGTGACAGCATGACCTCGACCATGGCACGGGCATTCTTCAACACCTGGTGCTGATATTCCCGGAACGCCGGTTCCATCGCCTCTTTCAGGGCCACGGCCTTGGCGGCGATCACATGCATCAGCGGACCGCCCTGGATACCCGGAAAGATCATCGAGTTCAGCTTCTTTTCTACCGTTTCATTGGCGCGCGCCATAATCAGACCACCCCGCGGACCACGCAGGGTCTTGTGGGTCGTGGTCGTCGTAACATCGGCGATCTTGACCGGACTCGGATAGATGCCAGCGGCCACCAGTCCCGCCACATGAGCCATATCAACCAGCAACCAGGCACCCACACTGTCGGCAATATCCCGGAAACGTTGCCAGTCGACCCGCAATGAATAGGCCGAGAATCCGGCAACCACCATCTTCGGCCGGTGCTCTTGCGCAAGTGCCTCGACCTGGTCGTAGTCAATGGCACCGGTCTCGAGGTCCAGTCCATATTGCACGGCATTGAAAATCTTGCCGGAAAAATTGACTTTGGAACCGTGCGTCAGATGCCCACCGGCATCCAGACTCATCCCGAGGATAGTGTCACCCGGTTGCAGCAGCGCAAAATACACGGCCTGGTTGGCCTGTGAACCGGAATGTGGTTGCACATTTGCGTAATCTGCGTCGAACAGGGCTTTGGTACGATCAATAGCCAGTTGCTCGGCAACATCCACATATTCACAGCCACCGTAGTAACGTTTGCCGGGATAGCCTTCGGCATACTTATTGGTCAACACCGAACCCTGTGCCTCCAGCACCCGCGGGCTGACATAATTTTCCGAGGCAATCAGCTCAATATGATCTTCCTGCCGCTGACACTCTCCCTGCAAGGCATCCCAGAGTTCCTCGTCATAACCGGCAATGCGCATATCATTATCAAACATTTCAGATAACCTTATGATGTGGGGTAGAAATATTCCTACTATTTCAGCAGCGCCAGATAATAGCCGATCTGCCAGGTGCATGCTAATTGATCATTTTGGTCATTCTTCAAGCAACGCCTTGACCACCGCTGACCATGCCAGGGCCAGGTTACCCCGGTTGTAGCCGCCCCCGCCCATGGCCAGCAACCGGCCCTGACAATGCTTTTCAGCCAGCAATTTCAGGCGCTGCGCCGCATGCCCGTGTGCCGCCGGGGTATAACGCAGGTGCGTAATCGGATCACCGGCAATGCTGTCTGCACCACACTGGAACAAAATAAATTCCGGATTGTACTGGCCAATGAATGATTCTATCCGCTCCCAGGCCGGATAGAACTGTTCATCATCGGCTGCTGGCGGCATTGGGACATTCAACTTGGTACCGCGGGCGTCACCTTTCCCGGTTTCCTCTGCCCTGCCGGTACCGGGATACAGAAAGCGGCCATCCTCATGCAGGTCGGCAAAGATCAAGTCTGCATCGGACTCGAAGCTGTAGAACACCCCATCGCCATGGTGGGCATCGATATCCACATAGGCGATGCGCCGCAACCCGTGCTGCTGCCGCAGTGTTTCAATGGCAATACCGCAGTCGTTAAACACGCAAAACCCGGCCGCGCTGTCACGCCGCGCATGGTGCAGGCCCGCAATGGGTACAAACGCCTGCCGGCACTTCCCGTTGAGAATGCGCTCGATGGCATCCAGCACACTGCCCACGACAAAGCAGGCCGCTGCATAAACACCTGGAAACGCCGGCGTATCACCACCGTCCAGGTAACCTTCACCGCTGACCGACTGCCGGATAACACGCGCAACATATTCCGGCGTGTGGAAGCGTTCAATGACATCCTGCCCGACCGACACGGGGGCGCATTGAATAACATGCTGATCAAGACCGGTGGATTGCGCCTGTGTCCAGAAGGCACCCAGCCGATCCGGCCCGAAGGGATGCCCCTCACCAAACCCATAGCGGGCCAGCTCGTCACCGACGTAGACGCAGACGTGTGTCGACATGATGGGAGCACCTTCTCTGATTCATTTAAAACATAGGGTTACACAACATACCTGACAGCTAATATATTTCATAGCCGAAGGCCAGCTGCTCCCGGGACAGCTTTAAGGTATTGACATTTCAGTTATCTGGAGTGAATGTCTGCCGTCACCCAACGGTCACCGACAAGTATCATTGAACCAATGCCAACACATAGACGCACGCCACTGTTATTACTCTGGTTTTCTCTTGCTTCACTGTGCCAGGTGGCAACCGGCAACAATGAGTTTATCAGCCCGGAAAGCATCGACGGCACAACCATTGTCGATGCAGAAGGCCTTATTGATACAGTCACGCAAATCCCCGAGTTGATTTTGATCGACTCCAGAATCATCGCTGATCACAAGGAAGGTTTTATCGAGGGCTCTGTCAACCTGCCTGACACCGAGACCGACTGTAGCTCGCTCGCCAGCACCGTGCCCGGACTTGCCTCGCCCGTACTGTTTTACTGCAATGGCATCAAATGTGGCCGCAGCACCAGGGCGGCCATCATTGCCATTGATTGCGGCTATTCCAACATTTACTGGTTCCGCAATGGCATGGAGGAGTGGCAGGAGCAGGAGTATCCGCTGGTGCAATAAGCCCGGCACACCTTGCCCGGCAATCTGCGGCGTCTATAATGTGCCCCCTTATAACGTCCAGGGGTAGTCAGGCAGATGGCGCAGTACGTTTACACTATGAACCAGGTGGGCAAGGTTGTCCCACCCAAACGCAAGATTCTTGAGGACATATCCCTGTCCTTTTTTCCCGGCGCCAAGATTGGCGTGCTCGGGCTGAATGGCTCCGGCAAATCCACCCTGCTGCGTATCATGGCCGGTGAGGACACCGATATCGAGGGCGAGGCACGCGCCCAGGCCGGTATCAAGGTCGGCTATTTGTCACAGGAACCACAACTGGATCCCGGCAAGGATGTACGCGGCAATGTCGAGGAAGGTCTGGGTGAGGCAAAGACCCTGCTGGACCGTTTCAACGACATCAGCGCCCGTTTTGCCGAACCCATGAGTGATGATGAAATGACGGCCCTGCTGGAAGAACAGGGCAAACTGCAGGATGCCATCGATGCGACCGGCGGCTGGGAACTGGATCGCAAGCTGGAGATTGCCGCCGATGCCCTGCGGTTGCCCGCCTGGGACGCCGAGGTCAGCAAGCTCTCCGGTGGTGAACGCCGTCGCGTCGCCCTCTGCAAGCTGCTGCTCTCCAACCCGGATATGCTGCTGCTGGATGAACCGACCAACCACCTGGATGCAGAGAGCGTCGGCTGGCTGGAACGTTTCCTGGTCGAGTATCCGGGCACGGTGGTTGCCGTCACCCATGACCGCTATTTTCTGGATAATGCCGCCGGCTGGATCCTGGAACTTGACCGCGGCCATGGCATCCCCTGGGAAGGCAACTACTCTTCCTGGCTGGAACAAAAAGAGGAGCGCCTGGCAACCGAGGAGAAACAGGCTTCCTCACGCCAGAAAGCCATCAAGGCCGAACTGGAGTGGGTACGCTCGGGTGCAAAGGGCCGGCATGCCAAGAGCAAGGCGCGACTGGCACGCTTCGAGGAACTGACTTCACAGGACGCACAGCAACGCAACGAGACCAAGCAACTCTTCATACCGCCGGGTCCGCGACTCGGGGACCTGGTCATCGAGGCAAACCATCTCAGCAAGCGCTACGGCGACACCCTGCTCTATGAAGACCTCAACTTCAACCTGCCGCGCGGTGGTATCGTTGGCGTCATTGGTCCTAACGGTGCCGGTAAAACCACGCTGTTTCGCATGCTGACAGGAGCGGAACAACCCGACTCCGGTGAATTACGTATTGGCGAGACGGCGGATATTGCCTGTGTCGATCAAAGCCGTGACAGCCTGGATGACAGCAAAACCGTGTGGGAGGAGATCTCTGACGGCCAGGATATTATTACCGTCGGGAACAACGAACTGAATTCGCGCACTTACGTTTCACGTTTTAATTTCTCCGGGAGTGATCAGCAAAAACATGTCGGCGACCTGTCAGGGGGGGAACGCAACCGGGTACACCTGGCGAAACTCCTGAAGAGTGGCGG
>Ga0209633_10003091_pt1 | contig 15529 bp, 11 predicted proteins | sample Cruoilmetagenom1_FD_187290 | JGI IMG/M metagenome (GOLD analysis project Ga0209633, IMG submission 187290) | Oil polluted marine microbial communities from Coal Oil Point, Santa Barbara, California, USA - Sample 1 (SPAdes) (version 2) | ecosystem: Environmental > Aquatic > Marine > Oil seeps ... | reverse complement strand
CCAGCATTAATGAAAATGGTGAATGGGTTGATTTAACATTATTGCCATTTAATAGTACGCAATTTTCTTCGGGTCACCCTGCATTAAACATTGATGACACAAAGTTATATTTTGTTTCTGACCGACCAGAATCTATAGGAAAAACAGATATTTTTGTAGTGGATATTTATGAAGATGGTACTTATAGCGAACCAAGAAATTTAGGTCCAAAAATCAATACAGCAGAACGTGAAATGTTTCCATTTATAAGCGATGATAATATTTTGTATTTTTCGTCAAATGGGTATCCTAGTTATGGTGAGTTAGATGTTTTTGCAAGTAAAATATACGATACAACCGTTTCAGATCCTATAAGTTTAGAAGCACCCGTTAATAGCGAAAAAGATGATTTTGCATATATTATTAATGATGAAAATCATAAAGGGTACTTTTCTTCTAACAGAAAAGGAGGCAAGGGCGATGATGATGTTTATTCATTTACTGTTTCTCCTCCAATTTATTTTGAATGTCAACAAATAATATCAGGTGTTGTTAAAGATATTCATACCCAAGAAATAATACCTGAAGCGCTTATTGTTTTATTTGATGAACAAGGCAAAAAATTACAATCCATCATTTCAAACCACAATGATGGGTCATTTAACTTTGAGCAGTCTTGTAATACATCTTATAAAATTAAAGGGTACATACAAGGTCATTTCATTGGCGAAATGGATATTAAAACGGTAAATGATATCGATGTTGGCCCTCTAGAAATAGTTCTAAACCTAGATACAAGTTTGGTTAAGGATTATACTCCTGACACAGATATTACGGAAACTAATATTGCTGCTGACAATTATTTAGCTAGTGATGAAATTCAAAATAAACAAACAAATACGGATTTAGTTGCTGGTAATAATGTAATTCCAAATGCAAATATTGAGAAAACTGCTGTTATTGCAGATAATAGTTTGGTTAGTGATGAAGATCAGAATGTGCAAACAAAGAAGAATATAAATACTGATAACAATAATATTGAAAGCTTGGATATTAAGAAATCATATGAGTACGCTAATACAGATTTAAATAATGATTTACCTGCAAAAAAAATAATTAATATCAATACCATTTATTTTGATTTTAATAAATCTAATATACGATATGATGCCAGAATTGAATTAGACAAAATTGCAAATGTTTTGAAAGAATACCCTGAAATAGAAATTGATGTAAATTCGCATACAGATAGCCGAGGTAAAAAAACATATAACAATACATTGTCAAATAAACGCGCTAATGAAACCGTTCAATACTTGGTTAATAAAGGAATTGACCAAGATAGAATTTCTGGAAAAGGTTATGGAGAATCAAAATTGGCTGAAAAGTGTCAAAACCAAATTCCCTGCACTAATTTTCAACATCAATTAAATAGAAGATCAGAGTTTTTAATTATTCAAAATGATTTAAATGATATCGTATTTAAATCTAACAATATTTTAAATTCCAATGAAAATAAAGGCAAGTTTGCAACTAACTCAGGTGTATTTATCAATTATAATTTTGATAATAATACTACAGTGTACACAGTGCAAGTAGGAGCATTTCAAGGCAATGTACAAACCAATAAATTTAGTAAGCTAAACAACCTTTTTAATCATCGATATAGTGATGGTTTTAACAGGTACTTCGCTGGTATATTTGAAACATCTAAAGAAGCTAGAAATTATATGATGCTTCTTAGAAAAAAAGGTTTTGAAGGAGCTTTTGTAATTGGTATTAAAGGTGATGATAGATTTTATTAAACAGCTCGTTTTTACAATTCTTTTAAATCTTCAACATCCATCCAACCTGTTTTTCCATCGGCAATTTTAATTTTTCTCCAATTATCTAGGGTTTCTAAAATATAAACTTTGGTTCCCTCATGTAATTCAAAATTAACATCGCTTGTTTTGGTAGGCGCACTTTTTACTTTGGTTTGTGGTACAAAAATAATTGCCGTTTTGGTTGTTTTTATGTAGTGGTAATTTTTCATTGCAAAGAAAATACTTAATGAAACGAAAACTACCGTTAAAATACTAGTTATAAAATAAACGCGTTTTTTGCCTGTACTATAAGAAAAATGATATAATAAAAACAAAAGTGCAAATACAAATGCCAAACTCACCGCAATAATTGCCCAAGTATTATAAGTCCATTTTAAAATAATATTATCTCTAAATCTTTGTCCTAAACTTTTAGGCAAAGCTTCAATATTATCTAAAGTCATTTGTTGAGCAAAACCTAAGTTAAATTTAATATCTTTATTATTAGGCTCTAACTTTAGTGCTTTTTCATAATAATAAATTGCAGGTGCAACTTGGTTGGTTTTGTAATAAATATTAGCCATATTATAATACAAAGCACCTGATTCTACTTGTTTATTATCTATTTCTTGATAAAATTTCAAAGCTTCCATATAGCTTTCTTCTTGGTATAGTTTATTTGCTTTGGTAAACAAACTATCCAAAGTTTGCGCATAACCTAGCAAAGACATAAAACATATCATTAAGAAAGTTATTTTTTTCATCTCTATAAACTTTTTACTAAATTTCTTATTAGTTAATTATAATTGCTTGTCAATTTTAGCAATAATTTCTTTTGCTTTTTCATATTCTTCCTTCATCATCACTTCTGTTGAAGGTGCATATCTAGCAAAATCACAATTTTCTAAAACTGTTTTAAATGCTTCAATAGTTTGACTGTCTACTTTTTTACTTTGTAAAATATTTGCAATTCTTTCTTTACTAATATCGCTAGTTTCAACATGTAATTTTGCTTTCAAATAATTGTGCAAAGCTTTTTCAAGAGCGATATAAAAAGCTTCTTTTTTACCTAATTGCTTTTTTGCTTGCGATAAATATTTACGTGCAAGTCTATCCGCTTTTCTTCTTTTATTACCAATAATATCGCTATCTCTTTGCTTTTTCTTTTTCCCAATATAAATTCCCAATGGAATAGAAAGTAAGGGTAATATTAACAGTAAATAATACAAATTAGAACCATACAAATCAGTTTCACTTTCTTTAGATTTTAAGGTAGTTTTTGTTTGAATATATCTAATATCTGTTTCATTTCCAATAACTGATTTTTTGCTTACAACTTCTCCTTCATCATCTAAAGGTAATTTGCCACTAATCACATTTAAAATTATAGGCACTGTACTAATGGTATGGTATTTTTCATCTTTAGGGTTAAAGTAAGAAAACACTACAGCAGGTATTTTAAATTTTCCTCTATGTTGAGGTACAACTGCGTATTGGTCATAAACTTTCCCAGACAATCCTCTAAGTGTTGTGGTAATATTTTCTTTGTGCTCTGGCTCATATACCTCTATCCCTTTTGGGGTTTCTATACCAGGTAATTTTATTAATTTTAAATTTCCTTGCCCAGCTACTTCCACCTTAATTTGCGCAGATTCATTTGCTTTTAATTGTTTTTTTGAAGTAACTACATTAAAATCGTAATCACCAACTGCACCAGTAAAATTAAATGGTTTATCCTGTAAAGGAAGTCCTTTTACATTGATTTTTTTCTTTCCAGATGTAATTGTAAAACTCACATCATTCATCAGCATATTTCCAAAAAAATCTCTACGACCAATAGGAACTCCAGCTGTAATTTCCATTTCCATGGGATCTATAGTTAATTTACCTGCTTTATGCGGAATTAAAACTGTTTTCTTAACAATTACATACCGATGAGGTTTACCACCATATGATCCATCTTTTGCTACCCATTTTTCAACATCTATCGCCTGATTCCAGAAACCACTAAAGGTTGGTGAAGCAACTTCTCTTGTATTTTGAACATTTACTTTATTGGTGTTTACAAATAATTTATAAACTACAGAAATACTTTCTCCAACATAAGGATTTGTATTTGAAACCTCGGCAACCAAATGAATATTTTGTGATGCTAAATAGCGTGGGTCATCTGGATCTTCAGGAATATCAATAGCATCAGATACTATAACACGAACTGTATTTGTTTTAATCGTTTGTCCATCATAAGTTATACTTCCTGACGGTATTATAAAAGTCCCTTTTGTTGTTGGTTGTATAATATAGGTATAGGTTAACTTATAAGAAGTTTTCCCATTAATGGAAGAGAAACTGGAAGATTGACTTGGACCAGCAAGAACTTTAAAATTGTTAAAATTAGGTGGCGTAAAGTCATCCGCTCCTTGTTTATCAATACTAAATTCGATTCGTAAACGTTCGTTTAAACCCAATTGCGTTTTACTTACAACTGTTTTGAATGTAACTTGTGCTAACAAATTTTGTGCTGTAAATAACAATATTAATATGTAAAGATGACGATGCTTCATTTTAATTGATGTTACCAATCTTTTTCGTTTTTTACTTTTTTACCGCGAGCTTTTTTGGCGTTAACCTTTTTTTGTGTTTTATTTTCTTCATTATTCATAGCTTCTAAAAGCTGTTGAATTTGTTGTTGACTCAATTTATCTGGTTGAGGTTTTGGTTGCTCTTTTTTTTCATCCTTACCTCCTTTATCTTGGTCCTTTTTATCTTTATTGTCTTCTCCTTGATCTTTATCCTTGTCCTTATCTTCTCCTTGGTCTTTATTTTGATCTTTGTTTTTGTCCTTGTCTTGGTCTTTATCTTTATTCTTGTCTTTATCCTTATTCTTATCTTTGTTGTCTTTATTTTGCTGTTGCTGATCTTTTAATAATTTTTGAGCTAGAGCCAAGTTATACCTAGTATCTTCGTCTTTTGGATTTAAACGAAGTGCATTTTTATATGCAGCTACCGCTTTATCATATTGCTTTTCTTTCACCGTTACATTACCAATATTGTGAAAAGCATTTGTTTTTGTTGTTTCATCTTTTGTTGATTTTGCAACCAACTCATATTGTGGTAAAGCTTCTTTAAATCTATTTTGTTCGTATACAGCATTTCCTAAATTAAAGGCTGCATTTTCGTAAGTAGGGTTTTGCTTTAATGCTTTTTTATACTTAACCTCTGCGTCAACAAATCGCTTTTGTTTGTATAAATCATTTCCTTTTCTCAAAATTTGTTTTTCAGCTAATTTCACTTTAACAAATTCTTGCTTTACAGGATTTTCTTTTTCTTGAGAAAAAATTCCCAACGGAAACAATAAGCATATGTAAATAAAATATTTCATTTATTAATTATTCTTCTTTTCATTAAATAAGTTCATCTTTTGAACCCATTTTGTTTTTTTATTCAGTAAAAATGCATCTAGCACTAAAAATAATAAACCTATACCAACAAACCATTGAAATTGGTCTTTATAGTCTGAAAATTGTTTGGTTTCAAATTCTTTTTTATCTGCTTTTAGTAACAATTCTTCTACAAACTCGATAGTTTTAGAAGTTTTATTGCCAAAAATATATTTTCCCTTACCACTTTTGGCTATACTTTTTAAAGTCTCAACATTTAATTTGGTAATCACCACTTCATCCTTATTATCTTTTTTATAGCCAAGAAATTTACCATTTCTTTTAATAGGTATCGGAGCTCCTTTATTTGTGCCAACTCCTACAGTGTAGGTTTTAATTCCTTCATCTAAAATTTCTTTAGCAATTGCATTAGAGTTTTTCTCATGATCTTCTCCGTCAGAAATAATAAATAAGAATCGATTGGTTTGAGTATCGTCATCATAAAATGTTTTTGCCAATTTTAAAGCTTCATTTATCGCAGTTCCTTGTGATGAAACCATATCTGGACTAGCATTTTGTAAAAACATTTTTGCAGCACCATGATCTGTAGTTATAGGCAATAAGGGGTAGGCATTGCCTGCATAAATAATAATTCCTACTCTATCACTACCAAGTTTGTCAACAATTTTAGAAATAATTTGCTTTGCTTTCTCTAAGCGATTAGGTGCAATATCTTCTGCCAGCATACTTTTTGACACATCTAAAGCAAAAACGATATCAACACCTTGGCGTTTTACTGTTTTTAACTGGGTTCCCATTTTTGGGTTTACTAATGCAAAAATTAAAAATGACAACCCTAAAATAATTATTATAATTTTTAAAATAGGCTTGAATTTAGATTTTTCTGGGCTCAATTTATTCAATAAATCTAAATCAGCAAATTCTCGTTGCTTTTTGCGTTTCCATAAAGAAACCAAAAAATACATCGCAATTAAAATTGCAATAGATATAAAAAAATAAAAATATTTTGGTTCTTCTAATTGATACATAACTCGCTTTTCGTTCCCATAAAGGGGAATTATTTTTTAAATTTTTATATTGATTAATCTTTTAAATTATCTACAAATAAACAAAACCACAATTATATAAAACTTCTATAAACTGTAAACCGTAAAAGCATTTCTAAAAGGATTAAAAATCCTGCTAATATTACTAGAAATCTATATTTTTCTTGATAGTTATAATATTTAAACTCTTCTATTTTTGTTTTTTCTAACTTATTAATTTCGTTATAAATTGATTCTAGTTTTTTATTTCCAGTAGCTCTAAAATATTTACCTCCAGTATCTTTGGCTATAAATTTTAATAATTTTTCATCAATTTCAACAGGTGCATTTCTAAAAATTAGTTTTCCATTCAAATCTTTTGCTACAGGAAACAAAGCTGTACCGTTAGTACCTAAACCAATTGTGTATACTTTGATATTCAACTCTTTAGCCAATTCGGTTGCAGTTTTTGGGTCAACAAAACCAGTATTGTTTACCCCATCGGTTAACAAAATAATTACTTTACTTTTTGCTTTGCTGTCCTTCAATCTGTTTACTGCCGAACCTAATCCCATACCAATAGCAGTACCATCGTTAATTTGACCCCATTTAATTTTTCTAATCGTATTTTTAACAATAGTTTTATCGCTAGTAATTGGTGTTTGCGTGAAACTTTCGCCTGCATAAACAACTATTCCTATTCTATCATTTGGACGTTTATTTACGAATTTAGTTGCTACCGTTTTTAAAGCTTCTAAACGGTTTGGTTTTAAATCTTTTGCCAACATACTTGCCGAAACATCAATTGCCATAACAATATCAATTCCTCGTGTGGTTTTAGTCTTTTTACTAACCTCAACATTTCTTGGTCTTGCCAATGCGATAATCAAAAGTACAATTGCAAGTAACCTAAGTAAATAAAGTACCGGTTTAATTTTAGCCCAAATATTTTGTTGCGAAAAACCACTAGTACTTGCCATTTTTAAATTGGCACTGTCTTTTTTTCTAACTAAAAAATACCAAATTGCTAATATTGGAATACATAAAAGCAACCATAAAAATCCGGGATTTGTAAACTCTAAATTATTGCCCATCTTCTTGTTTTGGTTTATTTTCTATCTCCAGATTACTATTAGTATCAGGATGAAATTTATCAATTATAAATTCTGCATCATTTCTGTGCAACTCTATTTCATTTAACAAAGGTTTTGATTTTGCAAATTTTACCAAATCAGCCTCTTGTAATAGTTTTTGAAGTTTTACCAAAGTTTCGTTAGGAATATTCAAATTACTACTGCTATTAAAATCGGTTATGATTTCCATCAATTCATCTGTTGTTGATTCTAATGCTGGGATCTTCATTTCTCTTTCAATAAAAGTTCTTACAATATCTGTAAGCTCTACATAATATAGTTTGATTCTGTTTTCTTTAATCAACTTTTTACTATCTAGCTCCATTAACCTTTGTTTTGCTAAATCAAATGGCGGAATTTTAGCAATTCTCTCTTCTAAAGTAGTCTTGTCTTTCAATACAAAATATAAAATCACCCCAATAATCAATAACAACGCTAATAATCCCCAAAAATAATTTTGATAGTCGGCAAAAGTATAAGGCTCATTTTTAATAGTTTTGATAGGAAACAAAGGTTGTTTTATTGTATCAATGGCTACAGTAGCAACATCTATAATAATCGAATCTGTTAAAAATGCTTTGTTTTTGATATAAACTTTTTGCTGTGGTAAAACCCATTTACCACTATCAAAACTTGTTAAAGCATATTTTTTTATCAGCTGATTTTTAAGTGAGTCAATTTTATATGACTTTATAATTTCAACTTTTTTTAAACTATCTAATTGCAATTTAGGAAATTGCACCTCTTCCGTTTCATTTACAATAATTTGATATTGTATTTGTTCGCCAATTCTAATTGTTGTTGTATCAACTTTGGTAGTAACTTGAGAAAAACCTACAAAACCAAACAAAAGAAATGCAATAATTAAACCATTTCGCGAAAACACTTGTTTATGTGTTTCGAGAAGTAATTTAAAATTTTTGCTTTTTATATATTCAAAACTAAAGATATATTTCATCTCTTTTTTTTCGTTTTTCAAAACCTTATTCAATTATTAATTTCTTCTTTTAAAATAACCTAATAATTTTTTTACATAGCTTTCGTCAATTCGTGTATTAATAGTACCTGAACCACTTTTTTTAAATGCGTTTTCAAAATAATCTAAACTTCTTAAATAATTGGCTTTATAATTATTTCTAACCACTTTTGAGTTGGTGTTTACCAAAATTATTTCTCCACTCTCGGCATCTTGCATAGGTACCATGCCTAATTTTGGAATATCAACTTCGTATTTATCGTAAATTCTAATTCCGGTTACATCGTGTTTTTTACCAACAATTTTCAAAGCATTATCGTAATCATTATCCATAAAATCTGAAAGTATAAAAACAATGGCTTTCTTTTTCATCACATTCGACAAATAACGCAAAGCATTGGTAATATCTGTTTTTTTACTTTTCGGATGAAACTCAATCAATTCTCTTATAATTCTTAAAACATGTGTTTTTCCTTTTTTAGGAGGAATAAATAATTCTATTTCATCAGAAAATAATAGTAAGCCAACTTTATCATTATTTTGAATTGCCGAAAAAGCTAGTGTTGCACTTATTTCAGTAATAATATCTTTTTTAAATTGTTGGGTTGTTCCAAATAATTCTGAAGCACTTATATCAACCATTAACATCATGGTTAATTCTCGTTCTTCTTCAAATACTTTTACATAAGGCTCATGATAACGTGCGGTAACATTCCAGTCAATCGAACGGATATCATCACCAAACTGATATTGTCTAACTTCAGAAAAAGTCATACCACGCCCTTTAAACGAACTGTGATATTCGCCAGAGAAAATATGATCCGACAAACGTCTTGTCTTGATCTCAATTTTACGAACTTTTTTAAGTAACTCTTTAGTGTCCATTTACCCATCTTAAATCCTTCCTATAGAAAGAATTTTCAAATTCTATTAATCGTCTCTTTTTCTTTACTCTCCATCTTTCAATTTCCCTTATGGGGTATATGGGCTTAAGGCACCTCTACTTCATTAACAATTTTATTGATAATTTCTTCTGAAGTGATGTTTTCGGCTTCAGCCTCATAAGTAACACCTATTCTATGGCGTAAAACATCGTGAACAACCGCTCTTACATCTTCGGGAATCACATAACCTCTACGTTTAATAAAAGCATAACATTTCGAAGCCATGGCTAGATTAATACTCCCTCTTGGAGAAGCTCCAAAGCTAATTAATGGCTTCAAATCGGCTAAGCGATAATCTTCTGGGTAACGAGTAGCAAAAATGATATTTAAAATATATTTTTCGATTTTCTCGTCCATATAAACTTCTCTGACTGATTCACGAGCTTTAATAATTTGTTCAACAGAAACTACTTCATTTACAGTATCAAAACCTCCGCTTAAATTTTGGCGCATTATCATTTGCTCATCATCTAATTTGGGGTAATCAATAACTGTTTTTAGCATAAAACGATCTACTTGAGCCTCTGGTAAAGGGTAAGTTCCTTCTTGCTCAATTGGGTTTTGCGTTGCTAACACCAAAAAGGGTTCTGGTAAAATGAATGTAGTATCACCAATAGTTACCTGATGCTCTTGCATTGCCTCTAATAATGCCGATTGAACTTTAGCTGGTGCTCGATTGATTTCATCTGCTAAAACAAAATTGGCGAAAATTGGTCCTTTTTTAATAGAAAAATCATTTTCTTTCATATTATAAATCATGGTACCAATAACGTCGGCCGGTAATAAATCGGGAGTAAATTGAATTCGGCTAAAAGATCCTTTTACAGCTTTTGATAAAGTGTTAATTGCTAAAGTTTTTGCCAAACCAGGAACACCTTCTAATAAAATATGGCCGTTACCTAATAGGCCGATAAGCAATCTTTCTAGCATGTGTTTTTGCCCAACAATAACTTTGTTCATTTCTAACTGTAGCAAGTCAACAAAGGCACTTTCTCTTTCTATTTTTTCGTTGATTGCTCTAATATCAACATTTGCATTTTGTGTATTCATTTATTTAGTAAAAATTGAATTAATATTAAATACTACAAGGGCAACAAATCTAATGGTTAGATTGGTTTTTTCTTGTTAAAATTTGGTTAAAAATCAAAAATGTAAAAACTCGCTTTCTAGCGAGTTTTTATTAAAAATTTTATTTGTCAATATTGTTCTTCCTTATTTGGAAAATCTTTAGTTTTCACATCACGAATATAGCTTTTAAAAGCGCTACCCATTTCTGCATATAAATCTAAATATCTTCTTAAAAATCTCGGGCTAAATTCATGGGTCATTCCTAACATATCGTGAGTAACTAAAACCTGGCCGTCAACACCGTCTCCGGCTCCTATTCCAATAACAGGAATCGTCAAACTTTGAGCAACTTCTTTTGCTAATTTTGAAGGTACTTTTTCTAAAACTAGTGCAAAACAACCTAATTCTTCTAGTAATTTAGCGTCTTTTTTTAATTTTTCGGCCTCTTCGTCTTCTTTTGCTCTTACCGTATAAGTCCCAAATTTATAAATAGATTGTGGCGTTAACCCTAAATGCCCCATTACTGGAATTCCTGCTGATAGTATTCTTGAAATAGACTCTGCTATTTCTTCACCTCCTTCTAGTTTAACCGAATGGCCACCAGATTCTTTCATAATTCTAATAGCAGATGATAAAGCTAGTTTTGAATTACCTTGGTATGTTCCGAAAGGTAAATCAACTACAACCAAACATCTTTCAATAGCTCGAATAACCGAAGATGCATGGTAAATCATTTGATCTAAAGTTATAGGCAAAGTTGTTTCGTGACCTGCCATTACATTTGATGCAGAATCACCTACTAAAATAATGTCAATTCCAGCATGGTCAACAATTTTTGCCATGGTATAGTCGTAAGCCGTAAGCATGGCAATTTTCTCACCATTAGCTTTCATTTCTACTACCGATTTCGTTGTAATTCTTTTATATTCTTTTTTAATTGCCGACATAGTTTTTTAATTTGCATTGCAAAAATAGCAATTATTTTTTATTAGATTTTTCAACAATTTTAATCAGTCCAGGAAAAATTGTTGGAGCCAAGTTCTTTACTGGTTCGTAAAGTGTAGATTGCTTTGCCTTTTTTTTATCTAAAAACTTTAACGAGCTATTAACCTGATCATAAATCAAAAATACTATACTTAAAATCAAAGCATACTTCAAAACACCAAAAACGGCTCCTAATATTTTATTAAAAAAACCTAAAGCTGCAGTTTCTGCTATTTTTGTCAAAATTTTTCCAAGAAATACTAAGGCAAAAAGGATAATCAAAAAAGTTCCTGCAAAGGCAACAATTTGAATCATCGATGCATCCCAACTTACTCTTGATTTTAAAATATTTGATAAAAAATAGGAAAAATGTATAGCACCATAAACTCCCAAAACCAAACCAACTAAAGAAGTGATTTCAATAAATAACCCTTTAATAAAACCTTTTACTAATCCAAAAAGTAAAATAACGACAATAACAATATCTACTTTATCCATCCAATTTAATTTAAACTTTTAATACTTTAATTTTATCATCAATATAAACCAATAACTTTTCATCAACTTTAAAATGCATGCTTTGTAAAACTGTAGCATAGCTTTCAATTTGATGTATATGCTTTTTTTCTAGCTTACCTGTTTTATAATCTATTACGGTAACACTGTTTTCATTAAAAACCAATCGATCAGGAATTAAAATTTGCTTATCGACTGTTAAAATCTCTCGTTCGTTCATTACAATATTATCTTCTTGAAAATATTTTTTTAACTGTTGGTGCTGGACTATTTCTAAAATAATTCTACTTATTTCATCTTGTTTAGTGCGCTCTAATAATCCTTTATTAATAGATTGAATTACAGTGTTTTCTATATCTTTTTCAGAAATAATTTTTGCCATCATTTCATGAATTAAATTACCAAATTTTATGGCATCACCTCTTTCCGTATCCCAAAGTAAAGATGAGTTTGCAACAATATTTATTTGATGATCCTGCCAAGGTGTACTTATAAATGATTGCTGAGTATCAATATAAATCGCTTCATTTTCTTTTTTTGAGAGACGCGTATTTTTACCAAATTCGTAAACTAATTTTCCTTCTTCCCATTTTCCAGTAGTTTTTAAAAAATCAATAAAAAAATGTGAATAAAGTCTAAGTTTTTCTTTTACTTCATTATTTTCAGATATAATATACAATTGTTCTTTTGCACGAGTTAAGGTTACATATAGTAAATTAAAATTATCTAACTCCAATTCTTCTTGCTGTTCTTTGTATGTTTTTTTACCGTAGTTTCCTGTGCTTTCAATCTCTTTAGAAGCACTAACCAAAATACTTTCAAATCCGTTATAGCTTATATTATCTAAATTTGTATACCATGCTTTTGGATTTAATTGCTTATAAATATCTAAATCATAAGGAAAAATAACAACCGGAAATTCCAACCCTTTTGATTTATGAATGGTCATAATTTGCACTGCATTCTTATTGTTAGAAGCTACTATGCTTAGTTTTTCTTTTTTCTGATTCCAATAATCTAAAAAATTAATATTTCTTTGTGTGTTTTTTATGCTAAATTCAAACACAAAATCTAAAAAAAACTGTAAATAAGCATCCGATTCTTCTGTTAATTTAAAACACTTTATAATTGCCTCAATTGCTTCATAAAACGGACTTTGATTAAAATTTTGTGGTGTATAAAATATTTGATATTTTTCTAATGCCTTAAAAAAATCATTAACCTCTAATTTTACAATTTCTTGGATGAAATCATGTTGTTTCATTCGAATTTGAAAGTGATGATATATAAATTCCAAAATATTGAATTTCGCATCATCATTGTCTTGATCCTTTAATAAGTGTAGTATATTTATTATAAAATTAACCTTTTTATTGTTTTTGATTAATAAGGTTTCAGAGCTTACGATATCAACCCCTTTTTGGGTTAGATAATTGGCAATGGCAATTCCGTTAGATTTTTTTCTTACTAAAATACAAATCTCATTTCTGTCAAATTTATCTTCTAAATTAAGTATGGTTTCGTACACTTTTTTAGGAAAAACTTGATCTTTCTCTTCAACATTAACACACTTTTCAACAAAGTTTAATTGTACATAACCCCCGTCTTTTTTATTGTGCTTTTGCTGATTTCCTTTTTGATACAAATTTTGATAAGATTCTTTTTGAAAATACTTAGAAATATGCGTAAAAAAACGATTGTTAAATTGTACAATTTCAGAATAACTACGATAGTTTGTATCTAAATTTTCTAGTTTTTTATTAACTTGAAACGGATTGTTTACTTTTGTGTTTCCTTCTGTAGATAAATCAATAAATTGCTCAGCTTTACCTCCTCGCCACCTATAAATTGCTTGTTTAGCATCGCCAACCAATAGCAAACTTGAATTTTCTTCGCTTAATGTATTATCAATTAATGGAATCAAATTTTCCCATTGCAAAACAGAGGTGTCTTGCATTTCATCTATAAAGTAATGTTTGAACTTTTCACCCAATTTTTCGTAAATAAAAGCAGCAGGTTCTTCGCGTAAATGTGTACTAATAATTTGATTAAATTCAGCATTTAATCGAATATTATTATCGGTTTTTATTTCTTCTAAAGCCTTGCTAATGGTATTCAATATAGCCAAAGGGATTAGATTTTTTAAAATAAGTTTGTTTAATAAATAAGTTTGGTGTGTGTATTCTACTTCTTCGTAATAACCTATCAGTTTATCTATTACACTGTCAATTTTCAACTTTACATCCTCTGATTTTCCCTTTGTATAAAAATTTTGTAGTGCAATACTTTTACCAATACCTTTATCTTTTACAAAACTTATTTTAGAAATATCATGTATCAAATTTTGAAAAAAATTTGGCAGCTGACTGTAATAAAAATCTTTATAATCTATATTTAGGTTATTAATAATTTCGATTCCTTTTTTACCAATTTCAATAAATTGATTTTCAATTTTAATTTGTTTTTGTTTTAATTTTTTTTCTAATTCTTTAAAATCTGCTATGCTTTTATTTTCTAATTTCTGAATTTCATTAACATGATTTTCATTCAATAAAAGTTTAGAAATATCTAACAACTCTCTACTAATATCCCAAGATTTATCTTCCAAGGTTTTTTGCTTGGCAAATGCTACTAAAATTTGGGTTAGTTCTTTATCTACTCCTATTTTTGAAATAATAACATCAATGGTTTCTTTCAAAATAATATCGACATCTAATTCTACATCAAAATCTAACGACATGCCTAAATCAAAAGCAAAAGATTTGATTAATTTATTGGTAAAACTATCAATGGTTTTGATATGAAAAGCAGTGTAGTTTTGTAAAATACTTTGTAAAATATTTTTAGCTCTTTTTTGAATAATTTCTCTACTCAAACCAGTTTCTCGTACCACACCTTCAAACATATCGTTTGAATTAACCTTTATATCAACTTTTGAAAAATCTAACAAATTACGCAAAACGCGATCTTTCATTTCACCAGCTGCTTTATTGGTAAAAGTAATCGCAAGAATTTTTTGAAACAAATAAGAATTATCTGATTGTATAAGAATTTTTAAATATTCTTTCACCAATGTAAAAGTTTTTCCACTACCGGCAGAAGCATTATAAACTTGAAACGAGGTTTGGTTTTGCACTGATTTTATTTTGTATAAAAGTAATGAAAATAAGAGATCCTAATTTGCTTTAGTTTCACCTTTCTGTTTCCCTTTTTTGAACTTATAAGAAATCTTTACAAGTTGTTTCTTCTTCTCTAACACTCCTCCTTCAAATATGTTTTTTAAATAAAGGTTATGCTTGGAGAGTTGTTTAAAACAATTCTGCCATCACCTTTTGCGCTAACCAAATGGTTTCTCCTTGAAAACGACATCTAATTTTATTTCTCCACTTTCGGTTTGATAAGTGATTATTTATGAGTTGTTTTCTTGCACGGGTTAAATCTAATATTATTATAAACGCTTTAATAATTATTTTTTCCTATTCATTAATTTTAATCCATTTTTTTGGTCTAAAACAGGTGTTTCTTTACTCAAAATATTAGGAAATAACTTAGCGCCAGTCGCAATTAAAATTCTTTCAATTAACAACCTTGTGTGTTTTGAAGTTTCTGGAGGTAATTGAATTATTGAATATTCAGTCCATTCTTCAAAAGAGTGATGTTTTTGATTTTCAGGATATCTTTGAGCTAAAGATTTTTTA
>Ga0209633_10003090_pt1 | contig 15529 bp, 27 predicted proteins | sample Cruoilmetagenom1_FD_187290 | JGI IMG/M metagenome (GOLD analysis project Ga0209633, IMG submission 187290) | Oil polluted marine microbial communities from Coal Oil Point, Santa Barbara, California, USA - Sample 1 (SPAdes) (version 2) | ecosystem: Environmental > Aquatic > Marine > Oil seeps ... | reverse complement strand
TCCATTGACCCTGTATTCCATGTAATCCATTCAAAAACATTACTAGAATTAGCTAATGAATTTTGAATAGCTTCTAATGATTTTGATTTTTCTCTAACACCTACAACATCACCAGCCTTTAATTGGTAAGAAGGAATATTTACCTTTTGACCATTTACTGTAATATGTCTGTGAGATACTAATTGTCTTGCTCCACTTCTTGAAGGAGAGACACCCATTCTATAAACAACATTATCTAAACGAGATTCACATAATTGAAGTAATACTTCACCTGTAATTCCTTTAGCAGAAGTTGCTCTTTTGAACATATTTCTAAATTGCTTTTCTAATATACCATAAGTATATTTAGCTTTTTGCTTCTCCATTAACTGGACAGCATATTCAGATTTTTTACCACGACGACGGGTATTTCCGTGCTGTCCTGGAGGATAATTTCTTTTTTCGAAGGCTTTATCGTCTCCGAAGATAGCTTGACCAAATTTTCGAGCTATTTTAGTTTTAGGACCAGTATATCTTGCCATTTTAAATTTGTTTAGAGAGTGATAAATGAATTAAGGTCTTAATCTTATCCTTCAAAAATCGTTGATCTCTCGATTGATACTTGTTATTTTTCAGTTTGCAAATTTATGCAAAATAAACTAATATCAAACCATAATTGGATGATATTAGTTTACTTATAATTTATGTGAGATAATCTAACTAATAATTTGTTAGAATCTGAAACAATCCCGATAGCTATCGGGACAGATTTAAACTCTACGTCTTTTTGGTGGACGACAACCGTTATGTGGTAATGGAGTTACATCAATGATTTCTGACACTTCAATACCAGCATTGTGAATAGATCTGATAGCAGATTCTCTACCGTTACCAGGTCCTTTTACGTATGCTTTTACTTTCTTTAAACCAGCTTCTTTTGCAACAGCAGCAGCATCTTCTGCCGCTAATTGTGCTGCGTATGGTGTGTTCTTTTTAGAACCTCTAAAACCCATTTTACCAGCTGATGACCAAGAAATAACGTCACCTTTTTTGTTTGTTAAAGAAATAATGATGTTATTAAAAGAAGCTGTAATATGTACTTCTCCAACTGCATCAACAATTACTTTACGTTTTTTTGTACTTGACTTTGCCATATATACTTTTAGTTTTTAGTAATAGTTAATAGTCGCTAGAATCCTAAACCGTTAAATTTCAAACAGATTCTTTCCAACGTCTAAAGACTAAAGACTATTTATTATTTAGTTACTTTCTTCTTGTTAGCAACCGTTTTTCTTCTACCTTTTCTTGTACGAGAGTTATTTTTAGTACGTTGTCCTCTTAATGGAAGACCAGCTCTATGACGAATACCTCTGTAACATCCAATATCCATTAATCGCTTAATGTTAGTTTGTATTTCAGAACGTAATTCACCTTCGATCTTAAAAGTACCAACGGCTTCACGAATCGCTCCGATTTCGTCGTCAGTCCAATCTTGTACCTTTGTGCTTTCGTCAACCTTAGCTGTAGCTAAAATTTCTTTAGATCTACTTCTACCTACTCCGTAGATATAAGTTAAAGAGATCACTCCTCTTTTTTGTTTTGGTATGTCTACACCTGCAATTCTTGCCATATTTACCCTTGTCTTTGTTTGAATCTAGGATTCTTTTTGTTAATGACGTAAAGTCTACCTTTTCTGCGCACTAATTTACAGTCTGCGCTTCTTTTCTTTACTGATGCTCTTACTTTCATCTTGTATTATTTATTACTATTCTAGTCAATGAAACCTTACAGTTGCATTGTATTAGTATCTATAAGTTATACGAGCCTTAGTTAAATCATAAGGACTCATTTCTAATTTCACTTTATCACCTGGCAATAATTTAATATAATGCATTCGCATTTTACCTGAGATATGTGCAGTCACAATATGACCATTTTCTAATTCAACTCGGAACATAGCATTTGATAATGCTTCTATAATTGTTCCGTCTTGTTCTATTGCTGCTTGTTTTGCCATAATATATTTTTAGTATTCAATCTTCAATTAGCAAACACCTTGCCTAAATTTTAAGACTGAGATCTAAATTTGTTTAACCTTATTGCGCCACCGCTTTTCTATTCTTACCAGTTTTCATCAAGCCGTCATAATGCTTATTTAATAAATAAGAATTAATCTGTTGCATTGTATCAATAGCTACACCAACCATAATTAATAGTGATGTACCACCAAAGAATAATGCCCAACCTGGTTGCACGTCCATTAACTTATGAACAAATGCTGGAAATATAGCTACTAAAGCTAAAAATATAGAACCAGGCAATGTTATCTGTGACATGATTTTGTCTAAATACTCAGAGGTTTCAGATCCTGGACGTATGCCTGGAATAAATCCACCGCTACGTTTAAGATCGTCTGCCATTTTATTAGTAGGTACCGTAATTGCAGTATAAAAATATGTAAATATTATAATTAATAAAGCAAATACTAAGTTATACCAAAATCCAAACATATCTGAGAAGTTAGATTGCATCCAAACTCCTGCACTTGTATCTTTTAGCCATGATGATCCACCAATTAATCCTGGAACAAACATAATTGCTTGTGCAAAGATAATTGGCATTACACCAGACGCGTTTAACTTTAATGGTAAAAACTGACGTGAGCCAAACACATTCTTTTCATATCCACCAGATGCCGTTCTTCTTGCATATTGTACAGCTATCTTTCTAACTGCCATGACTAAGAATACTGAAGCTAATATAATTAAGAACCAAATTACTAGCTCTATTAATATCATCATAAAACCACCATTACCACCTTCTAATCTAGAAGCAGTATTCTGAACAAACGATTGCGGAAGAGTTGCAATAATGCCCACCATAATTAATAATGAAATACCATTTCCGATACCTTTATCTGTAATTTTTTCACCTAGCCACATTGCGAATACACAACCTGTTACTAAAATAATTACTGAAGAGAAGTAAAATATAGTTTCACCAAAACCTGGTACTAACATCGCACTCATTGATCCAGATCCAGATAATGCAGGAATACTAGCTAAATAACCTGGTGCTTGTACCAAGCAAATACCAATAGTTAACCAACGTGTAATTTGAGTGATTTTTTTCTGACCACTCGCACCTTCTTTCTGAAGCTTTTGTAAATAAGGAATCGCAATACCCATTAACTGAACAACAATGGAAGCAGAAATATAAGGCATAATACCTAAAGCAAATACTGATGCATTAGCAAAAGCTCCACCTGTGAAGGCATTTAACAATCCCATAATACCGCCTTCCATACCAGCTTGCAAACCACCTAATTTATCAATATCGATACCAGGTAAAACTACCTGAGCACCAAAACGATAAACCAACAGTAAACCTAAGGTTAGAATAATCCTATCCTTAAGCTCTGTGATTTTCCAGACGTTTTTTAATGTTTCTATTATTTTCATCCTATATCTTATAAAGTTACAGTTTCACCACCAGCAGCCTCAATAGCAGCTTTTGCCGTAGCTGTAAATTTATGAGCAGTTACTGTTAATTTCGTTTTTAACTCTCCTCTACCTAAGATTTTTACTAGCTCATTTTTGCCAGTTAATCCCATAGATACAAGAGATTCAAAATCAACACTACCTTTAATTTTCTTTTCATCTACTAACTTTTGTAAAGTATCTAAATTTACACCTTGATATTCTACTCTGTTAATATTTGTAAATCCAAATTTAGGAACACGTCTTTGTAATGGCATTTGACCACCTTCAAATCCTAATTTTTTAGAATAACCTGAACGAGACTTAGCTCCTTTGTGACCACGTGTTGCGGTACCACCTTTACCAGATCCTTGTCCACGACCAATACGTTTTCCTTGATTTTTTACTGAACCTTCTGCAGGTTTTAAATTACTTAAATCCATTGTTAAGTTATATATTTTTAAGCTTCTTCAACAGAAACTAAATGTTCAACTTTTTTAACCATACCAAGGATATTTGGTGTGGCATCGTGCTCTACTACTTGACCAATCTTTTTTAAACCTAAAGCCGCTAATGTTAGCTTTTGTCTTTTAGTACGATTGATTGCACTTTTTACTTTCTTTACTTTAATCTTTGCCATCTTATCCTATCGATTATCCGTTAAATACTTTTTCAAGTGAAATTCCACGCTCTTTAGCTACAGCCTTAGCATCTCTTAATTGTAATAAAGCATCAAAAGTTGCTTTTACAACGTTATGAGGGTTAGATGATCCTTGAGATTTTGATAATACATCGTGTACACCAACTGCTTCAAGAACAATTCTTACCGCACCACCAGCAATTACACCTGTACCAGGTGCTGCTGGGATAATGTTAACTCTAGCTCCACCATATTTACCTTTTTGCTCATGTGGTATAGTTCCTTTTATTATAGGAATTCTCACTAAGTTTTTCTTAGCATCTTCAATAGCCTTTGCAATTGCAGTAGCTACATCTTTAGATTTCCCTAAACCTTGTCCTACAACATTTGTTTCGTCACCTACAACAACAATCGCAGAAAAGCCAAATGCTCTACCTCCTTTTGTTACTTTAGTTACACGCTGAACGCCAACTAAACGATCTTTTAATTCTAATCCGCTTGGTTTAACAAGCTCTGCGTTTTTATATTTTTGATACATAATGTCTTAAAATTTAAGTCCTGCTTCTCTAGCACCTTCTGCTAATGATTTTACTCTTCCGTGATATAAGTAACCACCTCTATCAAAAGAAATAGTTTCAACACCAGCTTTGATGGCTTTTTCTGCAACAGATTTACCTACTAAAGTTGCTACTTCTGTTTTGTTTCCTTTAGACTTTGCAATGCCCTTATCTCTAGAAGATGCAGCAGCTAAAGTTTTACCAGATACATCATCTACAAGTTGAGCATAAATTTCTTTATTACTTCTAAAAACAGCTAATCTTGGTTTCGTTTCAGTACCAGATACTACCTTACGGATTCTGCTTTTAATTCTTATTCTTCTTTCGTTCTTTGTCAATGCCATAACTTAATTATTAAGCTGATTTACCTGCTTTTCTTCTAATTTCTTCACCAACAAACTTGATACCTTTTCCTTTATAAGGTTCTGGTCTTCTAAAACCACGAATCTTTGCAGCGACTTGGCCAACCAATTGTTTGTCAAAAGACGTTAATTTAATTATTGGATTTTTACCTTTTTCTGAAATTGTTTCCACTTTTACTTCTGGAGCAATATCCAAAACGATATTATGAGAAAATCCAACGGCTAAATCTAATTTTTGTCCTTGATTAGATGCTCTATAACCTACACCAACCATTTCTAGTTCTTTGGTCCAGCCTTTAGAAACACCTTCTATCATATTAGCAATTAATGCTCTATATAGACCATGTTTTGCTCTTAAATCTTTCTTGTCAGAAGAACGTTCTAATGTAATAGTACCGTCTTCTAACTTAATTCCAATCTCTGAATATTCTTGAGTTAATTCACCAAGCTTACCTTTAGCAGTAATCATGTTGTCTTTAATCTCAACTGTTACACCTTCAGGAACTGTTATTGGGTTTTTACCTATTCTTGACATAATTTCCTGTTTTTAGTGTACGTAACATAATACTTCGCCACCAACATTTTCACGCTGCGCTTGTTTTCCCGTCATCACTCCATGAGACGTAGAAACAATTGCAATACCTAATCCGTTTAGGATTCTAGGCATTTCGGTAGAAGAAGCATATTTACGTAAACCTGGTTTACTGATTCTTTGAATTTTTTTGATGACAGACTCCTTAGTATCTTTACTGTACTTCAAAGCTATCTTAATAGTTCCTTGTACTGATGAGTCGTCAAACTTATAACTTAAGATATATCCTTGGTCGAATAAAATCTTAGTTATTTCTTTTTTTAAGTTAGATGCAGGAATCTCAACCACTCTGTGATTTGCCTTAACTGCATTCCTAACTCGCGTTAAATAATCCGCTATTGGATCTGTATACATAGTTATTAATTTGCGGTAACCGTATTTGTCATCCCGATAGCTATCGGGACCAAACCTGAAACCAATTTATAATTTTTCTCGAAAATCGAGATTTACCAACTAGCTTTTCTTACACCAGGTATTAAACCTTGGTTAGCCATTTCTCTAAACGTAACACGAGAAATTCCAAATTGTCTCATGTAACCTTTTGGTCTTCCTGTAAGTTTACAACGGTTGTGCATGCGAACTGGTGATGCGTTTTTTGGTAACTTTTGTAATGCTTCATAATCTCCAGCTTCTTTTAAAGCCTTCCTTTTTTCAGCGTATTTAGCAACCACTTTTGCGCGTTTCACCTCACGAGCTTTCATTGATTCTTTAGCCATAATTAATTCTTTTTAAAAGGTAATCCTAATTCTGTTAATAAAGACTTCGCTTCCTTATCAGTATCAGCAGAAGTCACAAATGTGATATCCATACCAGATATTTTATTGATTTTATCAATATCAATCTCTGGGAAAATGATTTGTTCTACAACACCTAAGTTATAATTTCCACGTCCATCAAAACCTGTAGCTTTGATTCCATTAAAATCTCTAACACGAGGTAAAGCTGAAGTTACCAAACGATCTAAGAACTCATACATTTGCTCTCCTCTTAAAGTTACTTTGGCACCAATTGGCATCCCTTTACGTAACTTAAATGAAGCAACATCTTTCTTAGACATTGTATGTATAGCTTTCTGTCCAGTTATTTTTGTAAGCTCTTCTATTGCGTGATCAATTAATTTCTTGTCCGCAACAGCAGCACCAACACCTTTAGATAATACTATCTTTTTAAGTTTAGGGACTTGCATTACATTTTTGTAACCAAATTCTTCTGTAAGAGCAGGAACAACTTTGTCCTTGTACTCTTGTTTTAATCTTGCAACGTAAGCCATAATTAAATTACTTCATTAGATTTCTTAGAAAATCTTACTTTATTATCACCATCCATTTTGTAACCAACTCTTGTTGCTTCTCCTTTTGAAGTTAACAACGACAAGTTAGAAATATGAAGTGATGCTTCTTTCTCTACAATTCCACCTTGAGGACTTTGCGTACTTGGTTTAGTATGTTTCTTAACCATGTTTACACCTTCTACAATGGCTTTGTTCTTATCTATTAATACTTTTAGTACTTTACCTTCTGACCCTTTGTGGTCTCCAGCAATTACTTGTACTGTATCGCCTGATTTTATTTTAAGCTTTGTCATCTTATTTAATCAATTAAAGCACTTCTGGTGCCAATGATACAATTTTCATGAATTGTTTATCACGAAGTTCTCTAGCTACAGGACCAAAGACACGGGTTCCTCTCATTTCCCCTTGAGGATTTAAAAGTACACATGCGTTGTCGTCAAATCTAATGTAAGAGCCATCTGGACGTCTTACTTCTTTAGCTGTACGAACAACAACTGCAGTAGAAACAGCACCTTTTTTAATAGTACCATTTGGAGTAGCATCTTTAACAGATACTACAATTTTATCTCCTACAGAAGCATACCTTCTTTTGGTTCCACCTAATACTCGGATAGTTAAAACTTCCTTTGCACCAGTGTTATCAGCTACTTTTAATCTTGATTCTTGTTGTAACATAATTACTTCGCTCTTTCAATTATTTCTACTAATCTCCAACATTTAGATTTACTTAAAGGTCGTGTTTCCATGATCTTTACAGTATCTCCTTCGTTGCAGTCGTTTGTCTCATCGTGTGCGACATATTTCTTAGTCTTTAACACGAATTTTCCATACATAGGGTGTTTTACTTTCTTAACTTCAGCAACAACAATAGACTTCTCCATTTTGTTACTCGTTACGATCCCTATACGTTCTTTTCTTAAGTTTCTTTTTTCCATCTTTCAGCAGAATACAATTATTGTACGTCTCTATTAGTTAATTCTGTTGCTACTCTAGCTACTGTGCGACGTGCAACGCGTAACTGTATTGGGTTATCTAACGGAGAAATAGTATGAGCCATTTTTAAGTCCGTGTAACTCTTCTTAGATTCACTAAGTTTCTCTTGTAACTCAGCTGTTGAAAGCTGTTTAATTTCTGATTGCTTCATAATATCTTTCTATTAAGCTTCGTAATCTCTAGCTATGATAAACTTAGTTTTTACCGGAAGTTTTTGAGCTGCTAAACGCAATGCTTCTTGAGCTACGTCTAATGGCACACCACTTATTTCAAATAACATACGTCCTGGTCTCACAACTGCTGCCCAATATTCTACAGACCCTTTACCTTTACCCATACGTACTTCAAGAGGTTTCTTTGTAATAGGCTTGTCTGGAAATATCTTAATCCATAACGATCCTTCTCTTTTCATATAACGAGTAGCGGCAATACGTGCTGCTTCTATTTGACGTGCAGTTATAAAAGTAGACTCTAATGATTTTATACCGAAAGTACCATTTGATAACAAATGACCTCTTCCCGCATTTCCTTTCATACGTCCCTTTTGCTGCTTACGAAATTTTGTTCTTTTAGGCTGTAACATTTTTTCTTTTCTTTAAAGAATTACTTTCTACGACGAGATTGGTTCTTGTTATTATTTCCTCCTCGTCCACCTTTACCTTTTTGCTTAGATAAGCCAACTAATGGAGAAAGTTCTCTTTTTCCATATACTTCACCTTTCATTATCCAAACTTTGATACCCAATCTACCATAAGTAGTATGTGCTTCTACTAGAGCATAGTCAATATCTGCTCTAAACGTAGATAAAGGAATACGCCCTTCTTTATAGTGTTCTGAACGTGCCATTTCAGCACCATTCAAACGACCACTAATCTGAATTTTAATTCCTTCAGCATTCATACGAATGGCTGCTGCGATAGCCATCTTAATAGCTCGTCTATATGAAATTCTACTTTCTATTTGACGTGCTACACTTGAAGCTACTAGATACGCATCTAGTTCAGGTCTTTTAATTTCAAAGATGTTCAATTGAACCTCTTTACCAGTAATTTTCTTAAGTTCTTCTTTTAACTTGTCTACCTCTTGACCGCCTTTACCGATAATAATACCAGGTCTAGCAGTAGTGATAGTAACGGTTACAAGTTTAAGCGTACGCTCAATAATTACTCTACTTACACTAGCTTTAGATAAACGCGCGTGAACGTATTTTCTAATCTTATCGTCTTCGGCAAGTTTATCACCATAATCGTTTCCTCCGTACCAGTTAGATTCCCATCCTCTGATAATTCCTAAGCGATTTCCGATTGGATTTGTCTTTTGTCCCATATCTCTATCTTAGCTTTGTGTTTTGTTTATTGCATCAACTACCACTGTTACGTGGTTAGATCTTTTTCTAATTCTGTGAGCTCTACCTTGAGGTGCAGGACGCAATCTCTTTAACATAGACCCACCATCTACTCTTATTTCTTTGATAAACAATTTAGCTTCTTCAACATCAGCATCTTCGTTTTTAGCTTGCCAGTTTGCAATTGCAGACATAACAAGTTTCTCTAAACGACGAGACGCTTCTTTTGGGCTAAATCTAAGAATCTGAAGAGCTTGTTCTGCCTTTTTACCTCTTACTAAATCCGCTACTAAACGCATTTTTCTTGGTGATGTAGGACAGTTATTTAGCTTAGCAAAAGCAACCTGCTTTTTCTCAGCCTTAATAGCTTCCGCCATTTGTTTTTTACGACTTCCCATGATTCTTATTTTTTACCTTTATTCTTAGCACCTGCATGACCTCTAAAAGATCTTGTTGGTGAAAATTCTCCTAATTTGTGACCTACCATATTCTCAGTAACATAAACTGGAACAAATTGACGACCATTATGAACTGCTATAGTCTGACCAACGAAATCCGGAGAAATCATTGACGCTCTAGACCAAGTCTTGATAACCGTCTTTTTGTTTGAAGCCACATTTTCTGCAACTTTCTTATCTAACTTATAGTGGATATAAGGTCCTTTTTTTAATGAACGTGCCATACTATTCTAATTATTTCTTTCTACGTTCTACAATATACTTATTACTCGCTTTCGTCTTAGAACGTGTTCTAAATCCTTTAGCAGGAATACCGTTTCTAGATCTTGGATGACCACCTGAAGATTTACCTTCACCACCACCCATTGGGTGATCGACTGGGTTCATCACTACTGGTCTTACTCTTGGGCGTCTTCCCAACCATCTACTTCTACCTGCTTTACCAGATACTAGTAATTGATGGTCTGAATTTGAAATCGCACCAATAGTAGCCATACACGTTACTAGAATCAATCTAGTTTCACCTGATGGCAGTTTTACAGTAGCGAACTTTTCACCTCTTGCCATTAATTGAGCAAATGCACCAGCACTACGCGCCATAACAGCACCTTGACCAGGACGTAACTCAATACAAGAAATAATTGTACCTAAAGGTATTTCACTTAAAGGCATTGTATTTCCAATTTCTGGAGCGATACCTGTTTCACCAGACACTATATTTTGTCCTACTTTTAAACCATTCTGAGCGATAACGTAACGCTTCTCACCATCTTGGTAATTTACTAGTGCAATAAATGCTGTTCTGTTCGGATCATATTCGATAGACTTAACTTCAGCAGGAATACCAGCCTTGTTACGTTTGAAATCGATAATACGATACTTTCTTTTATGACCTCCACCAATATGGCGCATTGTCATTTTTCCTCGATTGTTTCTACCACCAGATCTTTTGTTCGGAGCAAGCAAGCTTTTCTCCGGCTTATCAGTAGTAATGGCATCGAATCCATTTACTACTCTAAATCGCTGACCTGATGTGATCGGTTTTAATTTTCTTACTGACATTAATGTCTAAAATTACATGTTAGTGTATAAATCTATTACTTCACCTTCCGCCAGTTGTACAATTGCTTTTTTAATAGCATTTGTTTTACCATGTTGAATACCAGTCTTTGTGTGACGTGTTCTTCTATCTGGACGGACATTTATCGTACGAACTTTTTCTACAGAAACTCCATAAGCAGCTTCCACCGCTTTTTTGATTTCTACCTTGTTCGCCTTTGGATTCACTTGAAATGCAAATGCATTTAACGACTCACTTTGCATAGTCGCCTTTTCTGTGATTATAGGTTTTATTAAGATACTCATCTGTTCTATTTACTTAAATTCGATTCAATTCCTTCTAAAGCACTTTCAATTAGAATTACTTTATTAGCATTCATTATTTTATAAGTACTTAATTCTGAGGTTGTTATAACTTCAGAGCCTTTGAAATTGCGTGATGACAAATATACATTATTATTTGTTCCACCCAACACAATAAGAGATTTTTTGTTTTCAACCTCTAAAGCCTTTAAAACATTGACAAAGTTTTTAGTTTTTGGTGATTCAAAATTGAAGTCTTCCATTACTAAAATTGACTTATCATTTGCCTTAATACTTAATGCAGATTTACGTGCTAATCGCTTTACGTTTTTATTCAATTTAAAACCGTAATTTCTTGGTCTAGGACCAAACATACGACCACCACCTCTAAATACACCAGATTTAATACTACCTGCTCTTGCAGTACCAGTACCTTTTTGCTTTTTAATCTTACGTGTACTTCCTGAGATATCTGCTCTTTCTTTTGCCTTATGCGTTCCCTGTCTTTGATTTGCTAAGTATTGCTTAACATCTAAATAGACAGCGTGATTATTAGGCTCTATAGCGAACACTTCTTTAGAAAGCTCAGCTTTCCTTCCAGTGTCTTTTCCGTTTATATCTAAAACTGCTACCTTCATTACTTCTGAATAATTACATAAGAGTTTTTGTGACCAGGAACACATCCCTTTACAACAAGTAAGTTCTTTTCAGCAACTACTTTGTAAACTCTTAAATTTTGAACTTTAACTGTTTCACCACCCATTCTTCCAGCCATCTTCATTCCTTTGAATACTCTCGCAGGATAAGAAGCTGCACCAATAGAACCTGGAGCTCTTAAACGGTTATGTTGACCGTGAGTTGCTTGACCTACACCAGCAAATCCATGACGCTTTACAACACCTTGAAAACCTTTACCTTTAGAAGTTCCTGCAACATCTACGAATTCACCTTCTGTGAATTGTTCTACAGTGATTGAATCACCTAATTTGTACTCCGCATCAAAACCTTTGAATTCAACAACTTTGCGTTTTACAGAAGTACCCGCTTTTTTAGCATGACCTAAGTCTGCTTTAGTAGCGCTTTTTTCTGTCGCGTCATCGAAACCTAATTGAAGGGCTGAATAACCATCCACTTCTTCAGTTCTGACTTGGGTAACGATACATGGTCCAGCTTCGATTACTGTACATGGAATATTCTTTCCATTTTCATCGAAGATGCTGGTCATACCGATTTTTTTTCCAATTAACCCAGACATATTTATTATTTATTAATTATTACTATTTATTATTCAAAATTCAAGGCTGAAAAATACGTTTCAGCCTTGAAGTGTATTTTTTCCGTTTTTCCTTCGCTCGCAGCTTAGGACATGTTAGTGTTCAATTACACTTTGATCTCAACTTCAACTCCACTTGGCAATTCAAGTTTCATTAAAGCGTCAATGGTCTTAGAAGATGAAGAGTAAATATCTAATAATCTCTTATAAGAGCTTAATTGAAATTGTTCTCTAGACTTCTTATTTACGTGTGGTGAACGTAACACAGTGAAAATTTTCTTGTGTGTTGGTAATGGAATTGGTCCCGTTACTACTGCACCTGTACTTTTTACTGTCTTTACAATCTTATCAGCAGACTTGTCTACTAAGTTGTGATCGTAAGATTTTAATTTTATTCTGATTTTTTGACTCATTTTATTAAGATTTACGATTCAACTCCTTTAGCTGCTTTAATAACCTCTTCTGAAACATTAGAAGGTGTTTGTGCATAGTGAGAAAATTCCATTGTTGATGTTGCTCTACCTGAAGATAATGTTCTTAATGTAGTTACATAACCAAACATTTCAGATAATGGTACAGTAGCTTTTACAGTTTTTGCACCAGCTCTATCTCCCATATCACTTACTTGTCCTCTTCTTCTATTTAAATCACCTACAATATCACCCATGTTTTCTTCAGGAGTAATTACCTCAAGCTTCATGATAGGTTCCATTATAACCGCTTTTGCTGCTTTTGCTGAATTTTTAAATCCAAGCTTTGCTGCTAATTCGAATGATAATTGATCTGAATCGACATCGTGATAAGATCCATCTCTCAATGTCACTTTCATTGCGTCTACTTCAAAACCTGCTAACGGCCCATTGACCATTGCCATTTTAAATCCTTTTTCAATTGAAGGGATAAATTCTTTAGGAACATTACCACCTTTAATTACAGATTCGAACTGAAGACCAGTAACACCTTCATCTGCTGGCTCAACCGTAAATACGATATCAGCAAATTTACCACGACCACCAGATTGCTTCTTGTAAACCTCTCTGTGATTTGCAGCTTGTGTAATAGCTTCTTTATATTCAACTTGTGGTTGACCTTGGTTAACCTCAACTTTAAATTCTCTTCTTAAACGGTCTACAATTACATCTAAGTGCAACTCACCCATTCCAGAAATAATAGTCTGACCTGAAGCTTCGTCTGAACGCACTGTAAAGGTTGGGTCTTCTTCAGCTAATTTCGCTAAACCAATACCTAATTTATCAACATCTGCTTTAGTCTTAGGCTCAACCGCGATACCAATTACTGGATCTGGAAAGTCCATCGATTCTAAAACGATAGGATGTTTTTCAGCTGTTAATGTATCTCCTGTTTTGATAGATTTAAATCCAACAGCAGCCCCAATATCACCAGCTTCTATATAATCGATCGCATTTTGCTTATTAGCATGCATTTGATAGATACGTGAAATACGTTCTTTTTTACCTGAACGGTTATTTAAAACATATGAACCTGCATCTAAACGACCAGAATATGCTCTAAAAAATGCTAAACGCCCTACGAAAGGATCTGTAGCAATTTTAAATGCTAAAGCAGCGAAAGGCTCCTTTACATCTGGCTTACGAATTTCTTCTAATTCTGTATCTGGATTCATTCCAACGATACCTTCCTTATCCATTGGAGAAGGTAAATAACGACATACAGCATCTAATAAGAATTGTACACCTTTATTTTTAAAAGCAGAACCACAAACCATAGGAATGATTGCCATATCCATAACAGCAGCCCTAAGTGCAGCATGCACCTCGTCTTCTGTAATAGAATTTTCATCTTCCATGTACTTCTCTAATAAGTTCTCGTCGTAACTTGCTACTTCTTCAATAAGTTTACCACGTAGAATCTTTGCTTCTTCTTTAAGCTCTTCAGGAATATCAACAACGTCAAATGTTGAACCCATTCCTTCTTCGTGCCAAACAATAGCTCTGTTCTTTACTAAATCTACAATACCTTTGAAGTTTTCTTCGTCACCAATATTTAAAACGATAGGCACTGCATTAGAGCCTAACATTTCTTTAACTTGGTTACAAACCATCATAAAATCAGATCCTTGACGATCCATCTTATTAACGAAACCAATTCTTGGCACTTTATAGTTATCAGCTAATCTCCAGTTAGTTTCAGATTGTGGCTCAACACCATCCACCGCACTAAACAAGAAAACCAAACCATCTAATACACGTAAAGAACGATTTACTTCAACAGTAAAATCTACGTGACCTGGTGTGTCAATTATATTAAAATGGTAATCCATTGCATCTGCAGTTGGTTCACCGTTTTCAGTTGGAAAACTCCACTCACAAGTTGTTGCAGCAGAAGTAATTGTAATACCTCTTTCTTGCTCCTGCTCCATCCAATCCATTGTTGCAGCACCATCATGTACTTCACCAATTTTGTGAGAAACTCCTGTATAATAAAGAATACGTTCTGTAGTCGTGGTTTTACCAGCATCAATATGCGCAGCAATACCTATATTTCTTGTATATTTTAAATCTCTTGCCATTTCTTATTAAAATCTAAAGTGAGAGAATGCTTTGTTTGCTTCAGCCATCTTATGAGTATCAGCTCTTTTCTTAACAGCTGCACCTTCTTCTTTAGCTGCAGCTAATACTTCTGCCGCTAAACGTTGTGCCATAGATTTTTCGTTTCTTTTACGTGAAAAGCTAATTAACCATTTCATCGCAGTTGAAACTTTACGATCTGGACGAATTTGCATTGGGATTTGGAATGTTGCACCACCAACACGACGACTACGTACTTCTACGTGAGGCATCACATTTGATAAAGCTTCTTTCCAAACTTCTAACGCTGTTTTTTCGTCATCATTTTTTTTCTCTTCAACAATATCAATTGCATCGTAGAATACTTTAAAAGCGGTAGACTTCTTACCATCCCACATCATCATGTTCACGAAACGTGTTACAAGCTGATCGTTAAATTTTGGATCTGGTAAAAGCGGTCTCTTTTTTGCTGCTCTTTTTCTCATGTCTTCATTAAGTTGTTTAGTTGTTTAGTTGTTAGTCGTAGAGGCGTTGCGCACTCATAACTCATAACTCATAACTTGTTTTACTTCTTAGGGCGTTTTGCACCATACTTAGATCTACGTTGTGTTCTTCCTGATACACCTGCTGTATCTAAAGCACCACGAAC
>Ga0209633_10003089_pt1 | contig 15537 bp, 22 predicted proteins | sample Cruoilmetagenom1_FD_187290 | JGI IMG/M metagenome (GOLD analysis project Ga0209633, IMG submission 187290) | Oil polluted marine microbial communities from Coal Oil Point, Santa Barbara, California, USA - Sample 1 (SPAdes) (version 2) | ecosystem: Environmental > Aquatic > Marine > Oil seeps ... | reverse complement strand
CCACGTCGGGGACCATATTGGTCAACTCGAAAGCGTCCGTAGGCGGCATATTCCCGATGTTATCTCGGGTGTTCCAGCCTCCTATGGGTGGCGGTACTGATTGCTTGATGTTCTTTCTAACTCTGGCCTGATTGAGCTGACCCGCCCTCTGACGGGCTAGCTGTACTGCTTGAGGATTAACCATTCAATACTTTCTGCGTTTTGAAACCTGCAGCTCCCGCGTGGCCTCCCCCACCATATTGAGTGGCCACTTCAGATACATTCACGCCATTTTTTCTAGAACGTAAACTATACGTAACACCATGCGCATGTATCCAATAACATGCCGCAAACGGCTCTTCCTCGGCTAGCTCACCAGCTACATCACTGGCAAAATTAAAAGGTGAATTTGCAACAGGAACATCGTATCCTCCGATAACAGCCCGCGTAGAATTCCTTTTGATAGCTTCAACAATAGTTCGATAGTAACGATGAATGGCCTTACCTTCTTCTGCTAAAGAAACAGGCCCTCGCTGCATCAATTCGTCCCATACCTCAAATTCTTGCGGATATGATCTCAGGGCCATAATGACTTGATCAGAATTCGTCAACTTCTTATGCCACAGATCACGGTCCTGAATATATTCGATCATCTCAGGACATGGGCTATGCGGGAAAAAATAGTCCCACGCCATCATGGCCCCAGATCTTTCCATATCAAAAAAGATATTACCCTCAAGACCAGCCAGTTCTTTCTCGGCTGACTCGTGATGATCTAAAACCAATACTGACTTAGCGACATCAATAATCTGTTCTATCACTGGGCGTTTATAAGAGAAATCTACAATAACTACGTCTCTGTCCTGACAGTCTGGCGGATCTTCTTGATATGTCCCGTAATGAAAATCAACATCGCCAAGCAGTTTTTTCCAAACAACCCATGCGGCGGCGAAGCCGTCATCACAGCCACCATGATAAATACATAAAGTCATATGCCCATTCCCATAAAATTAATTTCCAAATCCCACTTGCCCCACATTCGCTACGAACGGTATCCTCCGTTTGACCATATTAATACTCTCAGGCCCACAATCATCTGAGAAGTCAATCGAGAGAGTTCTCTCAAATTCGTCCTTCTCCTCAAAGTAAGGCTCTCCCTGACTTTTCAAGAAACGCCACATAGTCCCTAGTTCAAACAAATCCTCATCAAATAGGACTTCATCCCCATCTGCATCAAAAGATCTGGTGAAAGTGATAGGGCTATTCTCCGAATGTTTCACCCAGCTCGTAGACTGATATTCGAATACGATCTCTTCCACACTAGTGGGCGTGGGATCAATGAAAAACCTGTTAACCCCTTTCTTGGCCTTAATCCGATAGTTATCGAAGGCTATCGATTCAGTTAATCCTGATTTCAACTCTTGCCAGTTCTGAGGGGAGAGCCTGAACATCGGATCAGCCTGCGCTCTATTCCAGGTCGTCAGATCGATCAGAGTCTTGTAATCGTCCGGCAAGGGGTAATCTTCCTGATTAGCGCAAGTCTCAAAGGCGTGCTCTAGAATCAATACACACCAATCTTTCCTTGAGAGCTGTTTCCCAGTCCTCTGAGCCGCAGCGAGAAGCTTTCTCTCGGTAATGCTGTTGTTGCCTATGATGGTCGAAGGGATTGGTAATCCGGTCTCTCTAGCAACGTTCTGACAGATTGTAAGTAGATTCATGCGTTCTTCCTAGGCCGTCCTCGCTTCTTCTTCGTTGGAGGAATTTGAACAGGATTGATCTCAGCGTCGACATGAGGCTTCTGCATATCCTCCAGAACATCTATCTTGGCATTCATCTTCTTCAATGCCTCTCTAAGCTCTACATTCTCAGCCTTTAGCTGTTCAGACTCTGTTCTCAGAGATGACAGTACACCAAGTCCCTTAGCTTCTTTGAGCCAGTCTCTAGCCCGTTTCTTGAGGTCGTGGAGGTTTGAGCGATGAGGGATATCTCCATCTGGGTAATCAGCTAGATCCTCAACAGACCTAATCCCGATAGAGTTCAACTCCATCCGTCTCATCTCAGAGATCAAAGGCCACTGCTGTATAGGAGTGCCATCAATTGGAGCCTCAGCCCCTTCCTTGAAGGCTTGATAGTTCCTAGGCCATCTCCGTTTGTGGACTTCTTCAACAGGGCAATCCACCTCTAAGGTCTTGTCGAAGGTCTTGATTTTGACGTATTCGACCTGTCTGAATACTGCCTTACCTTCCTTCTTAGACTCGTTTTCGTCCTCTATGGTCTTCACATAGAAGACAGGATAAGCCCTATCCTTAGACTCTGTGTTGCCTTCAAACTGACCTGCAAACAATTCATGCATTTGACCTGACATATTCCACCTTTACCATTTGTACCGTTCCGCCACCCACAACCGGGTCACAGATTGAAAGTTCTTCCCAATCAAAACCGTTCTCTAATACCAAATTATTACACCCCACCCCTTCCTTGAACACTCCCTTATAGAAGTCATCAAGGACAATGGTGCCTTCCTTCATCACCCTAAGCACGTTGTTAAAGTCATTCCTGATCGTCTCTTCTGAATGACCTCCATCAATAAAAGCAAAGTCTATCTCTTCCTGAAAATACTTGAGAGTTTCATTAGTATCGCCCTTGTACAACTCGTATTGCCCTGGGTAATACTGATCTAAATACCCCTTTACCGATTCCATGGTGCTATGCGCTTTAACATTGAATTCCTTCTCATCTGTCTCTTTAGTCGCATCTTCGAATAGATCAAATCCATAATAATAGGCGAGTGGAGCAACTTCCAGCATCTCCACCGCCCGCCTACCGTTCCACGTCCCGACTTCAAGGATTCGCTTAGGCTGTTTGGATTCGACTATCTGTATTAGCTGTGTGTATCTGCTCACGTTCTGGTGAATATCCTATTTTCTTACGACCACCTTTCAAATGGTCCATGTATGGCGCTAGAGGAGACTTACAAAAGACATGCTCCATCCCCTTCCCTTGCGTTAGATCTCTCCCCTTAATCCCTCTCCTGGCTTCATCAAAGGCATGACAATCCGTCCAGAAGTTCAATTCAAATATCCTTCGTTTCTTGTACATGTCTTCGTAATGATGAAAGAACATAGGGAAGTTCTTATGTGCTGTGTCAAAGCCTATGAAACCTGCCTCAGTATAAGTATCTCTTCCTAGATAAGCTAAGCAAACATCCTTCAATAGTCCCTTCAACAACCATTTGGATAGCGGCCGTAGGAAGACTATATCTGCATCAAACCAGAATATTTCCTCTTTAGGCGATTCCTTGAATACATCTAGCTGGGCAAACACCTTGTAGCTGAACTTGGCAGCATCATAAAGATAGTTCTTAGGAGCCTGACGCTGTAGATGTTCAGCGTGAGAGATAAACATCGCTACATCAGGGATTCCGTAGATATCCCGATATTCGATCAAGTCGTGCTTAAAGTCAGGCTCTTCCTCAACATATGCCACCAAAGGTAATGACATATTTTCTACATATGTCATAAGGAATATTTCAGCATATTCCTCATAACCTTTTGGACTAAATGTCGTTACAGCTTTCATATGCCTTATCAACCATCCTAGCAATCTCTCTTTTAGCTTGACTCACCTGCAACTCTAAAATCTCATTACGAGAAAATCCCTTTATATCTTTCATTATTTGTTTCGGCAAGCCGCATCTTAAACATCTGCAATCTAACTCTTCATCAAATACATGCGGGGGGAACTTCATAGACCCATCGCCTTCTTATGGACTGACTGGCCCATCATAGCCTCCCAGGACACAGTGCTATTGGCATGTTCCTGAACCTTCAACCATTCAGCTTTGAGTGTGTCTTTGGTCTCTGGGAAGCACGGCAGTCCTTGAGTGAAATGAGAGATCATTGGGGTTTCTGGCTTACCGCACTGGTCTTCATAGCCAATAAGATAATTCCATTCCTTGGGCAAGTCCCCCACGCCAGAGGCCCATTGAAGCGTATTGCACTGACTATTCTCCACGAAGTCAGGAGTGAGAATCGTACACTGAGGATTGTTAAACAAGATCACTGAGGGCCATTCAAACTTCAATTCGTTCTTGACCACCTTAATAGCTTCATTCTCCCAAGGAAGGGTGAACAACTGAGATACGTCTCCCTGTACCAAAACATCTGCATCTATGAATAGCGCCTCTCCCTGGAAATCACACAGCCAGGGAACCAAGTATCTAGTATAAGTGAACTCCGTCAGACCCCTTTTCGAGATCGGGAGCTGTCCCAATATAAGCGGGCAGATCTGCACTGGATGCGACGAATTTATCATCAATGAGTGGGCCGCTACCGTGTAGGCTAAGGGCTGCCTTTGGTCGTACCCTATGAAAATCTTCAGAGGGTAAGAAAAATTCTTCTCTTCCATATGCTCGGCCTTCCTCTATGATTGAAGCCATGAGAGTATCCCCATAGCACTTGTATTTTGCCCCAGGTGTCTGCTGGGCTACCTTCCCCATCTCCATAGCCTGGGCCATCATCTGTCGATCTGTTAGAAACGTTCTACCATTGATCTTAATATACTCGTGGTTTTTCGGCATGGTGCCATCAATGTTTCGCTCTTTCTCGAAGGAACAATCCATCCCATACAAGTGGAAATACCGATAACCCATCAGATAAAGAAGAACTATTCCTCTTAGCCCGGCAGTGGTTCCCCCATGGACCATGCCAAACTTACGCCCCCACCTATTCTTTTCGGCAAACTCATGTAGTTCAGCAGAATATGAATTCCACAGATACACTCGCTTGCCCTTCAGGTGTTCAAACACTCCTGGATGACACTGTGTGGCTATCAGATAAATGATATCGTCTCTAATCTGCCTGAAGCCCTTTATAATCCTTGGCCTGGGATCAACTGAAACGTGTACATCAGGGATGATGTCATGAGAAATAAGATAATCATGACTAGCGTTAAGAGACACAACACAATGTTTTCTTTCTTTGTGTGCTCTAATTTCTTCCACATGTTCCGTAATAGTCGGACCACTGCCACAAAGTACTGCATGGTTTTGATGTATTTGTTCTGTAGGCGTGAAATGCGGTAATCCTCTGTTATAGGCAGAGACTACGTGATTGATAATCTCTTCAAAGGATCTGGCAACTTTGGCCTTGAATTCAACTTTCTGCATCAGGCTGCGTGCTTACAATTCAAATATTGTTTACGAACTTTCATAATCTCAGCTATCAAGCCATCTCCATATGCCTTAACTCTAACTTCAGGCAAACTCTCTAACACATCCTGAAACTCATCTGCCTGCATGGCAAATTCAGGGTTCGTATAGAACTCTTTCTCGTTCACTTCCAGCGGAAGTTGAACTGCTTCAAGGGGTCTATTGACGTTTCTTTGCCCATACAGATAACAAGAATCATAGCCAACCAAGTGTTGATTGTGATATCCCATCAGATAGGCAAGGGTCATTGCTCTGAGTCCTGAAGTGCTACCTCCGCCAACCATGTAGCAACTGTGTCCTTTTAGGTGTTCTCGTTCTGTTTGTCCTAGGAGATGAAATAACGTTACTCGCTTTTCTCTCATGTGATTAAAGAACTTTGGATGGCATTGACTCGCTAAGAAATATTGAATTTCTACATCTTTGAAAAAGTTCATATAAGTATCACGTTGAGGGTCAATAGACATGGCATATTGAGGCATAATTCCTCTTTCAATCAGAAAATCATGCGCTCCATTGATTGCCATCACATGGTGGCCTTGTTCTACGGCTTCCTGTACGCAATAGAACTCCCTTCTCAGTGAAGGACCAGAAGCACAAATCATCAAATCCTTATCCTGAACCCCGTCAATAGGCAGAAATTCAGGCAGTCCGAGAGATAGAGCATGATCTATATGCTTCTTTCTCTGTTCCGGTGCGGCCATACAGGCCCTTTCCATTTTCCAAATAAGCATAAGAAAGGGGCTCCGAAGAGCCCCGTACCTCCTTATGGAGTGTGGTCGGCGCTAGAACGCACCCATCCCAAGTCTCCGTCATTGAAGCTACCCAGAGCAATAAAGCCGCCTGCACTTGCACTTGCCGTAAAGGCAGCATTCAAGGCAGCGCCAGCACTGGTGCTGATAATCCCTCCAGCTTTCACATAGATAGCAACCTTGTTCTGGTTAGTGATCACGGTTGTACCCAGCTCAAACTGAGGATCTGACGAATCATGAGTCCTGTTGAGATTAGCACCCAAGGTGCCATCAATAGCGTAAAAACCTGACTGTGCCATGATTGCCTCCTTTTAGGTGTAAACCACGCCCTGTAAGGACGCGTTACTCATAGTTAAATTACCCGCGAAAATAATCGGCTGCACGGTGGCATCCTGATTAATCGCCCCTATTCTATCCATTGCGACCATATTCGTACTGACATGAGGTCTCCAATGAATAAAGTCGGTATTAAGGAAATACATCGTATTCGCCCTGATACCGCTTGCGTGTTGACCTACTGAGTTCTCAAACACTACATCAGCAGAGTTGAATCCAAGACTCTGGAAGCCTTTAACGCCTCTAGTCGAAGATTGAACTCGCTGGATATCCTGTAGAGATTCCCAGAATCGGTTATATAACACCTGGTCTCCAACGATCAGATCAGGCGCATCCCCACCTCTTGAGCATTCAGTCCACATGTCACGCATCTCAGCATTGAGAAGCGCGGCAGAGGTGTCTATATCTGCTACATCACCAGAGGTGTTGTTCCGCCAGAAACTGAAATTAGCGCGATTGATACCGCCCACCGTTCCCGTGGCGGGGTCAAGTGCGACCTGTGCCAAAAGCCCTGTCAGTTGCTTACCAGAATTACCGGTTCCGTCACTATAGATAGACTGAGAGATCTGATTACGCATGGTAATCTCCGCAACCTGAATACGGGAAGCCAGCAAATCATGCTGTTGTTCCCTACCCGCATTCTTGATACGTATCTCTAAGCCATTCCAGGTGACGTTTACCGCCGCTTGTTTCCACTGATATTCAGCAGAAGAAATTACATCAGAAGCAGCCACATCCAACTTATCGTATCCGGAATACCACTGGAAAGTGCCATTCTCCGCATACATAAGATTCTGCAAGATCGTTTCACCGCCGTCTGCCGTCTCAGTGCCTCGTTCGTTCAAGCGTGATAAAAGCGCATTACCGTTCGAGACATTGTCTGCCAGAGTAGCGGAGTAGTTCTTGATGGTTGTGGATGCGATTTCCGATATGTTCGGACTTGCATCAGCCATTTAATTAAACTCCTCTAAGTTCTGCATCAGCCGCTTGTACAAATCCCTTGATACTCTTTGGCTTCACTTCCGTTTCAGTCGATGCTGCCTTTTTGCCCTTCAACTTGGTCGAGGACTTTTTAGCTTCATTAACCTTAGCCTTGCGCTCTTTCTCAGCCTTGTCTTTGGCTTCCTTGAGCGCTTTCTCCTTCTCAGCCTTAATCACGTCCACTCTTAACTTAGGATCAGCCATGACTGCTCGGTCATAGGCATCTTCTAAACTCAGACTAGGATCAGCTTGAACAAAAGCAATAACAAATGGGAGTACAGCTTCGAGATGAGGATTCTTTTTGGTACCATCCTCATTCTTTGCATCCCTGAAATCATCTAACATCTTTTGCCCTTGGGCGGCTAAGTCAGTTTGAGATTTCTGTTGTGCTTGTGTCAGTTGTGACGTAAGGCCGTCTACCTTCTCTTGTAAAGCTTTGATGCTTGGATCTATATACTCATCTTCGGATGATTCCGCCTGAGTCAATCCCAATTTCTCACCCAGCAACTTTGGATCTACTCGCATAGAGTTAGCAAGTTGAATCAAGGTGCCGACAGGATCTCTCTGTAATGCAGCATTTGCTGACAAGAGATTCCGTACTAGCTCGCCTCTGCTTCTACCCGATAACGCTATTTGCGATTCAAAAGGCTCCAAAGCCTTGGTAAGATCTGCGATTTCCTCAGTCTTTGAGGTAAGACCTGCCTTGTATTGCTTATCTACCCGTAAAGCCCATTCCTGACCCTCAGACGTCAAAGTTTTAAAAGCTGTCTTATCTTCATCAGACCAGTTCTCCGGCGCTTGGATCGTCTCAACTTCAGATACCTCCTCGTCAGGAGTTTCTTCAGTGGATTCCTCGCTTGTAGTCTCGTCGGTACTTGCCTCTATCTCTTCCTGAGGTTCTTCCTCTGTGCTCGTCTCTGGTTGGGCTTCCTGAGATGCATCCTCAACCTCGCCCCTTAGCTCCTTGTCAGCGGCTTCCATAGCATCACGTAAGGTAAACGTGGCCGCTTCTTCAGTCTGGGTCTCGGTTGTCATGGTTTTCTGCCTCCGTGTCTGAAAAAGTAGTCTCTTTCGTTGCCTACTTCCTCAAGATCGTTTCGTCTTAAAAAAGCCCGGTGTTCGCTCCGGGATGTAATGTACTTACCCGCCATATCACCAGCCATTGCCTCATAGGGCTGTATGTCGTCAATGATGTAATAGTCTGGATTCTTGGTCTTTCTGGGTGCTCTGCCTTTGACCATCTTCCCTAGAACCCGGTCATAGTGATACGTAGTCTTCATACTGAAGCTATCTTGGCCTGTCTAGCTGCGCTTTCAGCGTTCTTGTTCTTGATATCCGTTGCTATCTTGGCAATCTTGGCATTGGTCTCAGCATCTTTCCTCTGTATTTCTTTGAGCGTTTCTTGCATCTCTAACTGGAACTCAGCATTCTTTCTTGCTTCATCTTGCTGCATCTGTTGCTGTTTGGCTTGAGCCTCTTGGGCTTTGGCCTGGGCTTCTGGGTCTTGCTGCTGCTGTTGCTGAGAAGACTGAATAACTTGCCTGAGCTGGTCTTCTACCTCCCTAGAAAATTTAAACCGCTTAGCTGCCTCCAGAATAATGGCTCCTACTGCTGGCGCTGCACCTGGAGCTGCTTGGATCAGAGGCCCTAGAGAGGTAAACATACGAGAGATCGCCGAGATAAACTCTGCAATGCCTTCTTTCTCCCTCTGGTCGTCTACTGCTACCGTGGAATCAGTCTCTATATCGACCCTGAAACTTCTAAGAGCGTCCTGGCGCATGATTGGCAGGATATCTCTGATACTGGGTTGTTTCTGCTGCGGGGGCTGTCCTTCTGCTTGTTGGGGTTCCTCGGTCTCCAGTGGGAGAGCAGTCATTGCAGCGATCATTCTGGGATCGAATTTCTCAACGATCAGCTCTCCTGCCATTCGATATAAATCCCTGAAGAAACGCTGAATGGCTTGTTGTTTAGGGAGTAGCCGTCTTGTCGCAAAATTAGCCTTAATGACTTGAGCCCCTTTGGTCTCTCTAGCATCGGTCGCCCCCCGCTGAATATCACTGATTCCTGTAAGCTCAAAAACTTGACGTATGAGGTCTGCACGTTCTGCGATAAGTGTTTGTACAACGTTTCTAATGTCGTTGATCGGCAACCAGTCGATAACTCCACTGATTCCTCCTTTCTCAAGCATTGCTCGCCAATCTGCTACCGGGATTAGATCTCCGTCGACAGCATCCTTGATCTTTGAAACAACCGCCTTGTCCTCACCTGCATAAATACCGACCGCTTTCAGCATAGTGATCAGAGCCGCTATACGGGCCGTCATGCGGTCTATTTCTCTCGCCTGGTCCTGGTATAGCCTGAACTCAGGAGTGGGTATCAGCGTCTCAGGGTCCGGCAGGGCATAAGCAGGCTCGGGGCAGGGAAAGAAGTTCTGCAAGTTGAGGGGGTCGTCTGTGCCGCCTTCTTCCTTGCCAGAATCTAGAAATACGTCCATCCCCTCGACTACTGGATAGACTTTCTTGTCTGGCTTGCTCCAAATCTGCCAAACAAGAGCAAACTTGCCTTTGTTCTCCTTCTTTTCGGCGTCTTTGAGCTGTTCTCCGCTGAGATTGAAGTTAAGAGGCACTTTCGTGGCATCTGCTTCAAACTCTGGTTGATTATCTATCGATGTACGTGTCATTAGGGTGCCAAAGGCGACCCAATCCACGTCCTCCCAACAATCAGCACTCGGGTCCATCCTGAACATGTTGTGAGAGTAACGAGTGAACGTTACTTCCTCCCACACAACGTCCTCTTCGTCCTCAAGCCTGAAAAAGCCCTTGTCGTCTCTCTCAAAATCTACTACTTCCTTGCCATTCTCCTCTATTCGGCCTTCTACCTCTTCCAAATCAACTCTACGCTTGGTATTGCCGATAGTCGGGACGTAATCCACCTTAGCAACGGCTCTACCCGGCAATAGAAAGTCAGAAACACACTTCTGACCAAAGGGCTCGAAGTTAAGACCGTTTCCTGGATCTAACATGAACTCCAAGCTCCGCTCGATCATAATAGAACTGAATTTGCTGATTTCTTCGTTCTGGAGTTGATCGAAATGTCTTGAAATCCTTCTCCTCACGTCTGGGACTGGCGTAGAACTGAAAAGGGCTGGTCTTTGAGTCTCTGTGTTCGCCCAGAGAATGTTAAACCTGAAGTCCTCTAACTCATTCTGACCCCGATCGTCACGGTACAAGCGATAGATCTCATTCGCCTTCTTACGGAATTTCTCTTCCTTTTTATGGGCTAAGGCTAGTTGTTTTGACCAGAAATCTACACTAGGCATTAGATGCGTGCTCTATCTTTGTATCCACGTTTCTTACGATTCAATTTCACCAACTCATTGAAGGTCGGCATGTATCTCGGTTTCTCAGGTTCTGGTGGTCTTTCAGTCACGAAAGGACGGCTCATCAATCCATATCGGCATCCATCTCCTGGGTGATCCTCGCCTTTCTTCTCAATATCCTCAGGCTTGTTGGGATCTGTCTCCAAGGTCGGAATGCATGAGTTCAGCGCAGTACAAGTATCAAACGAATAGAACATGTCGTTATTGATCATCGAAAACATGTGTTGCCAGCCAGCTTCGCGTTTGTAGTCCGCCTGGGCTATGGTCATGCCAGCCTTAAAGAACTTCTCAGCAGGGCTCGGGCCTTTATCTGCCTGCCACATATCATGACCGCCTACTGAGTAATCAACAGTGCCTCGCTTGTTCACGACTGTTTGGGCAACTTCCCTCGGATCTTGTCTTAAGCCCTTAAGACTGAATCCGTAGCTGCCGTCCTCTATCCTTTTCTCTCCCTTGCTTCCATACCACTCCCAAATGCAGATTACAGCATCTTTGGGGTATTCGTGCTTTTCTCCCGCAGAGTTGATGATTGCCTCTCCATCTGAAATGGCGAACTCACCAATCCAGAATGGGGTTGCAAAACCCCAGTCCACAGCCCGAAACTTCGTCCAGTATTCAGGCACTCTAAATGGGCGGATAATATGCCTCTTTGTATTCCAACAGGTAAAGAATGCCCCAGGGATGGTATCCCAGTCACCGTCAACGAGTTGTTTCCGCTTCCAATCGGGTAAATCGTTAAATTGGGCTTCATAGTCATCATCTAGATACCTGTTGTCGTCCATCTTCGCTGGAATAAACAGCGTCGGATGGCCGTTGTCATCAATGAACGGGTAGATCGTGCAATCTACGTATTCGCCTTCATCATCATCCAGAACGCTAATCACTTTCGGCTTTCTACCGATCATGAACGTCTGTTTTAAGTAGTTATGGCTTACTCCACCTGGGTTAGCAGAGTAGATCTGTCTCGGGAAGATATCCTGAGCTGGTTGCCAGCCTCCAGTCCGCACACGGGTCTTCAAGTAGGCCAATTGCTCCCTTGTGAAATGGCCTGCCTCATCGATCCCGAGCCAGTGGAATTCTACAGAGTCGTATTTGAATACGTCCTTTTCATGCTCTGCATACATCATATTCAGATAAGCGCCGTTCCAGAACTCGAAACGATTTCTGTTCTCTGAATACTTACCCAAGGCGTCAGGGATCTCTTGCTTGATCCGCTTAATATGGGTGTTCTCTAAGTCGGTTCTGGACTTACGAAACAGATAAGCATCACAGCCTGGGTTGTTGATACAGCACTCTATGGCATCCCAGCGCATTCCATGGCTCTTACCGCCTCCTGCTGCCCCTCCGTAGAGGATCTGACGGATCTTATGAGTGATACCGTCTAGATCGAACTCCGTGGTATGGAGGATCTTCTGCTTAGGCTGCGGCCGATACGATAGGTTGGCCTGCAATCATTTCCTCCACTAATTCATCAAAACTAATTTCTGGGAACCAATTTAAATTAATCTTAGCTTTAGCAGCGTTAGCTCTCAGCTCGTCTACTTCAGTTGGCCTGAAGAACTCAGGATCAGTACTAACTGGTGTGCTGTGTCCCGTAACAGAACAACAATGGTATATAAAATCTGCTACAGAATGAGTCTCACCTGTGCCTATAACGTATTCATCTGGCTCAGCTTGCTGCATCATCCACATCGCTCTGACATAGTCCCAGGCATGCCCCCAATCTCTTCTAGCTTCGAGATTTCCAAGCTTGACTGGCTTTCGTTCTCGAAAAGCTGTGGCAATCTTCTGCGTAACGAACTCTCTACCGCGCAAGCATGACTCATGGTTAAACAGTATGCCCGTAGACACCTGATAACCTCTCTCTCGATAATTTCGGCAGAGTTCATGAGCATATAGCTTTGCGACCCCATAAGGAGATCGCGGTTTCAATGCAGTTCGCTCCGATTGTGGGGCTGGTTCATTGCCAAACATCTCGCTCGTGCTGGCTTGGTAGAATCTGGTCGTGGGCTCAATTTCGCTAAGAAAGCGCCCGACTGAGATGCCATTAACCTCTCCCACAGTGACCGGGTTAGTAAAGGACGTGCCCACAAAAGACATTGCAGCCAGATGATAGATTTCATCGGGACTAGCACTATCCAACATTCGTCTATAACAGGATGGCTCCAGAAGTTCACATGGTAATAGCTTGACGTCTTCTCGAATCCCAAGTCTTTCAAGTCGCCAATAGTTCGGTCTGTGGTATCCACCATATACCGTGTATCCTTTCTGCAATAAAAATAGGGCTAGATAGGCTCCATCCTGTCCGCAGATTCCAGAAATTAGAGCTGTTTTAGACATCAAGCAATCTCTGTTTCGCCAATTCCAGCAACCAGATAACTTCTGGACCACTAGCTTGACTTGAAGCAAACCAAAAACTACCTTCTTTGTCATCCTCCCAGCCAATCACTATTACGTTTTGAAGCTTATCCTTGGCACCTTCAAGTACATCATTGGGATCAATATCTAGTCTGGTTTCTCCACCAAATTTGACAACATCACCCACGTGCAAGCTTCTCCAGAGCCTTCGAATACTTATTGTCTATCTTCTTTATGAGAGCTCTAGAAATTGCCTCAGATGAGGCTCCCATTGGCAAACCTAGATCCTCATGTTCCTTCTTTGAAAGACCATAACTCAAAACTCGTCTAGCTACCTTTCTTGACTTAAGTGGCATCTCTACTCCCACTCCCATAACAATGCAACAATACAGATCAGAATCACTACCTCAAGGTCCATGGAAGGTCTCCATATCACTGGCCACAGCACGGCCTCCAGGCACATTCAAATGACCCTTATTGTCCGAATATCCACTACAGGCTACCTCAGGACTTAACCCAGAGGTCAGAATATAGGACAGGGCGGGAGGGTCGGCCAGGACAGACAGGATCGCCTCGTCTACGGTGTCGTGATTGATCGCAGCCCTCACGCCTCCGCAGGTCGTTCCGTCGTTGCTTCCGACTACTGGCTCCATCACCACCATCTGAGCATTGGGATACTCGTTCTCAATCCTCATCAATACCAAAACAATCCTGTTCACCCAACAAGCCAGATCTGACGTATTACACTCGTTACTTGAGATATTGAGAATGATTCTCGTTGCACTCTCATCAATAGCTGACCAGCACCTATCCGTCAGAAACGGCGGTCTCGTAGTCTGAACCCCAGCATAGACCTCCACAGAACAGCCCCCCCTGGCCGCTGAGTGCCATCCTACAGACACATGACGGGTCCACTGACCAGTCTGACTAAAACCCATTACGTCCGTCTGAGCATGGGCAGAACCAATCACCAAGAGCCCTAGAAGGCAAATCATTAGAATATGTTTCATATCAATACTCACCCTTTCTCCGCCAATGACTTACAGATGAAATCTTCTTCTGCCAACCACAGCAAATGAGCAATATTGTGAGGCTCTTCTTTGGCGACATAGACAGATATTTCCTTCCTCTCCTTTCTAGAGCGTTTCTTTCCCTTTTGACTCAATAATTTGAGCCTGTTAGCCGTGCTTCCATGCAGCATCATATGATCCGTGCATTCGATAAGCACCAGATTTGACGGGGAATTGTTACTCTTCTCCCCATCAATGTGATGGATATCAAAACCATGCTTCAACATGTCTGATAACCATTTCCAGGAACGATGTGGATGTGACATTAACCATGCATAATGCCAAGGTTTCAGTAATTTATTCATTTTCGCATCCAATAGAACAAATCAATAACTTGTATACCATGATTTAGACGATCAGTAGTATAATAACGTCTTGTGGCCGGTCTTTTGTCATTTTTTTGTATATTTTCTGTGATCGGTGGTGTGGGAGTGTGCCCGGTTCCCTCCAGGGGCGGAGTCCCTTTTCGACTTTCCTTTTCCATATAATCAATCACTTGGGTTATTTAACATATAGCCTATTATGCGCAGTTGCGATGCAACAATGTAAGGAAATCAATAGCTTGTGTTTCGCCTAAGCGCCTGGAGAGCGCTCCAATCAAAGGAATCATCAGTTTCACACTTATCAACAGGGCAAGAATCTACAGAGGGCTGAGGTTTGGGTGAGTCGTGTACAATTTCTTCAACAGCTTGTTGAGTATCTTCAACACTACATTTTCTACCCTCCCAGTAAGACCCTGAAGCTTTATCACATTGATTTGCTGGATGTGTGCAATCCACATCATGATAGCCTTCTACTTCTGAGTCACAGTATCTACACCATTGAAGGCTTTTTTCATCCCAAATATCCTCATCCTTCATGCATTCTCTGCATTCGTCTCCTAGAGTTGTTCCGTGGATGCATTGCTCTTGGGAGCTGTCTTTCTTCAGGTTGGCATATAGCTTGCCAATAGCTTCGACAATGCAATTAGAGCACCAGTCTATATCATATTTCATAGTAGCTGGGTTGAGCAGCCTAATTCGGAATATGATCTCCAGCGTCTCAACGCTTTGATGGCTGTATTGCTCCATTTCACCGCCACACTCATCACAGATCTTTGTCATGCCAATCGCCTTATATTGGCCTCAATCTCTTCATTGATCTTCTCCCCTCTCAGAGCCACATACAGCTTCCCTATGGCTTCTATGATGCAGGATTGGCAGATGTCGTCTCTAGCTTCTGATCCAGAGCGATAAGCATATACGCCAATATGCAGGCCATTTGTCTCAATGATGCTGTTGACTCCTCTTATCCCCCTCTCACATACGTCACAGAATCGCTTTTTCATAGCTTTAGCTATTCTCCATCACTTAATCTTCACCTCGTTCCTGTCTATTCCTACGTTGATCTGGATGGCTGTACCGACGTGTTCTTGGCGGGGCTGGTATTGCCCTTTGGTCATTGGATCTCGCTCTAGGACCGCTAGAGAGGCCTTCC
>Ga0209633_10003088_pt1 | contig 15540 bp, 13 predicted proteins | sample Cruoilmetagenom1_FD_187290 | JGI IMG/M metagenome (GOLD analysis project Ga0209633, IMG submission 187290) | Oil polluted marine microbial communities from Coal Oil Point, Santa Barbara, California, USA - Sample 1 (SPAdes) (version 2) | ecosystem: Environmental > Aquatic > Marine > Oil seeps ... | reverse complement strand
TAGCTGTAAAACCACCATAAGTTGGATCATTAAATCTCCAACCGGTAAGTTCAGAATGTGTCCTTGACTTCTTATTACAACTAATTAATGTAGCAGCTACTAGTACTACTAACAAAACTTTGTTTCCTATATACCTTTTCATCTTAAATTCTAATTTGTTAAATTTAGGGTTGATAAAATTCCTATTATATATGACACAATATGCCTTATAATGCTAGTATAACGATTGTTTTATTTCTTTATTATATGTAATGTTGTAAAATATTATATTAATCTTATTTAAATTTAAATGATAATAAATATTTTTACTTTCTCAAAAGTATTTAATTTGATAAATAGTTATTCAATGTAAACTCTTAAAGAAAATAAGTATGCTTATCTTGCGTTCAGTTTTAAGTTATGAATTTTAAAAATAATAATACACCTATACTATTACTGTTACTAATAATTCCGTTATTTCTTTGTACACAAGAAATTAAAAGGAATAAAAGTTACTATAAGTCTACCTCAACAGTAAAAAATTCTGTACTCTCTCAAGGCAATTGGTATAAATTTGCAGTTGATACTTCTGGCGTTTTTAAAATTGATATACAATTTTTGCAGAATCTTGGCATCAATCCTAATGATATCAATCCTAAAAACATTAGGATATTTGGCAATGGTGGAGCATTATTGCCTGTTTTAAATAGTGATTTTAGATTTGATGGCTTACAAGAGAATTCCATTTATGTACAAGGTGAAGAAGATGGAAGGTTTGATAATGGTGATTTTATATTGTTTTATGCTAAGGGTCCACATAGTTGGAATATTGTTTCTGCTCAACCCGGACAGTCAAGACATATCAATAATATATATAGCGATAAAGCTTATTATTTTTTATCGGTAGACAATGGTCTTGGAAAACGAATAAATAACGCTATTGAGATTACAGCTCTAGCCACACAAACCATTACTACCTTTAATGATTATACTGTGAATGAAGATGATAAGATCAACTTATTTAAAAATGGACAACAGTGGTTTGGAAAAGATTTAAGTTTTGATAACACCACAAAAGTTGTATTTAAATTCGAAAATCTTGATACCACTGAAGATGTTACAATAAGGGTAAGAGGTGTTGCTATTTCTTCTACGTCATCACAAATGGAAATAAAAGTAAATGGTCAAAACATAAGCCCTATTAACTTTTCTGCTATTCCTTCAAATTCAGGGAATTTAACTTTGGCAATTCCAAATGAAATTAGCCAAAATATAAACTTATCAAGCAGTCCTATTGAAGTTGAAGTTTCCTATAATAATAAAAACAATCCATCCGCCAAAGGATATTTAGATTACATAGAAATAATAGGTGTAAAAAAATTAACCGATATTAATAATCAATTTTCATTTAGAAGTTTTATCACTTTAAATTATCCTTCAAATGACATCATAGCCTATCAAATTGAAAATAGTGCAGCTATCTATCAAATTTGGAATGTTACAGATCATCTTAATCCGCAAATTATCAAAAATCAATCAAGTGATAATAATTTTACTTTTAAAACTATTGGGGGTAGTACTTTACAAGAATTTGTGTCCTTAAATGAAAATAACTATTATGAACCTGAACTTATTGAGAATAGTAAAATAAACAATCAAAATTTACATAGCCTTCAAGATATTGATTATGTAATTATTACCCAAGATTTTTTAACGAGCGAGGCAGAAAGATTGGCAGATCACCACAGAAAAGAATCTAACTTAAAGGTTCAAGTTATAAAGCTAGCAGATATTTATAATGAATTTGGCTCAGGATCTCCAGATTTAACGGCAATTAGAGATTTTATTAGACATCTATATCAAAATGCTACTTCTAACGATACTAAAATTAAATATGTTTGTTTATTTGGTGATGCTTCGTTTGATTTTAAGGATAGAATTAATGATAATAATAATATTGTACCAGCTTTTCAATCATTTGAAAGTTTTGACTTAGCCAGATCATACGTTACTGATGATTATTTTGGAATGATGGACAATAATGAAGGCTTATTAAGTAATGCCGACAAACAAGACGTTGCCACCGGTAGGTTTCCGATTACAACAACTGCAGAAGCCAAAGATGCTGTAGACAAAACCTTAAGTTATTATAACACTACCGCTTTTGGAGATTGGCGAAATAAAATAGCTTTAGTAGCTGATGACCCTGATATTGCAAGTGAATTTATTTTACAAGCAACAGTAGAACGTTTGGCAGATACTATAAAAAATAGACGTCCGGTTTTTAATTTGACAAAAATATATGCCGATGCTTTTGTTCAAGAAACTTCTGCGGGTGGCGAGCGTTATCCAGATGTAAATGAAGCCATAAATAATGCCTTAGAAACAGGTTCGTTAGTGGTTAACTATTTTGGCCATGGTGGTGAAGACGGCTGGGCAAATGAACGTATTTTAGAAGTTCCTCAAATCCAAAATTGGAACAATCCGAGTACATTGCCTTTAATGATTACTGTTACTTGTGAATTTTCAAAATTTGACAATCCATCCAGACCAACTGCAGGAGAATTCGTTTTTCTAAATACTAACGGTGGAGCCGCCAGCTTAATTACCACTACCAGAGAAATTTTTATAAGTGTAGGGCAGCGTTTTAATGAAATTTTAATCAAAAAATTATTTGGTTTTAATGGAGAAGATTACACTATAGCAGAAGCTATGATGGCCATGAAAAATGATCCATCTGCACCGAATACAAGTCAGCGTTTATTCGTTTATTTTTTAGGTGACCCGGCAATGAAACTTGCACAGCCCAAACCTAATATTAAACTTACTAAATTGAATGGGAAAGATATTTCACAGGCTACTGACACACTGAAAGCATTGTCAAAAATAAGCTTAGAAGGTATAATTACTGATGGTTTAGGAAATACACTCAGCAACTTTAATGGCGAGCTATCTACTACTATTTTCGACAAATCAGTAGATAGGATTACCTTAGACAATAATAATTTTGGAAATAAATTGACTTTTGATGCCGTTGAAAGTAAAATTTTTAGAGGAAGGGCTTCCGTTAAAAACGGTGTATTCAGCTTTAATTTTATCGTTCCTAAAGACATTAGGATTGCCTATGGAAAGGCAAAAGTGAGTCTATATGCAGATAATAAAGATATTGATAAAACAGGTGTAGATCAAGAAATTACAATTGGTGGAATTGATGAAAATGCTCCTGAAGATAATATTGGCCCAACAGTTTCATTATTTATGGATGATGAGTCTTTTGTTGATGGCGGCAACACCAGTGAATCACCTCACTTTATTGCAGTGTTAGAAGACGCTTCCGGCATCAACACGTCTATAACTGCAGTTGATCACGATATTGTTGCAATTTTAGATGGAGACCAAGCAAATCCCTTTATTTTGAATGATTTTTATGAAACCGAATTAGATGACTTTACTAGTGGAAAAGTGAAATTTCCATTTAGAAATTTAGAACCGGGTTTACATACTATTAATTTTAAATGTTGGGATACATACAATAATTCTTCAGAAGCTACGTTAAATTTTATTGTAGTAAATAATGGTGACTTAGTATTGAGCAATGTGCTCAATTATCCTAATCCTTTTATTAATTATACCGAGTTTTGGTTTAATCATAATAAACCAAACGAACCTTTAGAAGTACAGGTTCAGATTTATACAGTTTCTGGTAAAATTATTAAAACTATTAATCAAACTGTACAATCTGAGAATTTATCAAGGTCAATTTCATGGAATGGTTTAGATGATTTTGGTAATAAAATAGGTAAGGGTGTATATATCTACAAATTGAATGTTAAATCGACTTTAACAAACACAAAAAACGAAAAATTTGAAAAACTCGTCATTCTACAATAAATTGAAAAATTCAAATAAATCTAACTCAATTATTATAATGAAAAAACCCCTTTTAATTTTATTGGCTCTTTTATGTTTAAGTAAAATTGATGCTCAAGACGAACCCAATGCCATAACAACTGCAGCTCCATTTTTAATGATAGCACCTGATGCTAGATCTGGAGGTATGGGTGATATTGGTGTAGCAACAGCACCAGATGCTAACTCACAACATTATAATCCGGCTAAATTTGCTTTTTCACCCACGCAATTTTCAATAGCTGCAAACTATACACCATGGTTAAGAAACTTAACCAATGATGTATTTGTAAGTAGTATGGTTTTTTCTAATAGAATAGATGAGCAAAGTGCCTGGGCAGCAAGTTTAAAATTTTTCTCATTAGGGACAATAGATCTTACAGATAATGCTGGAAATGCTATTGGTACTGAAAATCCTAATGAATTTTCATTAGACGGTTCTTATTCATTAAAATTAAATGAAACTTTTGCTTTAGCCGTTGGTTTAAGGTATATCCGTTCAGATTTTGCTTTAAGAGTTGAAAATTCTGATTTAAAAACCGTAAATACATTTGCTGTTGATGTGGCAGGTTATTACGAATCTGATGAAAAAAATTATGGAAATATAAATGGTATTTGGAGAGGTGGATTCAACATCTCTAATATTGGGCCTAAAGTTGAATTAACAGATGGTGGTAGAGAAAGTTTTATTCCAACAAATTTAAGATTAGGTGGTGGCTTTGAAATTATATTAGACGATATGAATTCTATTACACCAAATGTAGAATTTAATAAATTATTAGTCCCTACCCCTCCAATTAGAGACAGTGAAACCGGCGAAATTATTAGCGGTAAAGATGATGATATAGGCTATTTAAATGGTATGTTTAGTTCTTTTGGAGATGCTCCTGACGGATTTAGTGAAGAAATTAAAGAATTTACCTGGGCAGTAGGTGCAGAATATATGTATGATAATACTTTAGGATTAAGAGCAGGATATTTTAACGAAAGTGATATCAAAGGAGCTCGTAAATACTTTACTTTAGGTGCCGGATTTAAATTTAAGAGTTTAAACTTAGACCTTTCATATTTGATCAATTCTTCTGATGTTAACAATCCTTTAGAAAATACATTGCGTTTTTCTCTGACCTTTAATTTTGGAGATATGTATGATTCATATTAATCGATTAAATTTATAAGTAACATTATTTTAAATCATTTTAGTACTTTAGGGCCACCTAAACTAAAATGATTTTTTTTAGCCCAAACTGTAGCATCTAATGAAAAAACTACAAGTCAATTCAACCTATATATTATTTGATAGTATTGATGAACTCGATAAAGATATACAACACTTAATGAACATTGCCATTGAAGCTAGAAAAAAGGCCTATGCTCCTTATTCTAAATTTAGTGTAGGTGCTGCTATTATATTAGACAATAATCAAATTGTTACCGGTAACAATCAAGAAAATGCTGCTTTTCCTTCAGGAATGTGTGCAGAAAGGGTAGCTATTTATAGTGCAGGAGCCGAATTTCCTAATAACACTATCAAATCAATTGCCATTTCAGCCAGTTCTTTAAAACAAAAAGTATCACAACCTGTTGCTCCTTGTGGAGCATGCAGACAGAGTATAGCCGAATATGAATTCCGACAAAAATCGCCCATTGAAATTTATTTTATGGGAGAATTAGGTAATGTTATTAAAGTAAATTCATTAAAAGACCTATTACCTTTTGGATTTGATAGTAGTTTTCTTTAAGTCCATCCTTAACAGGAGCTTCGCTCGGTAACTAAAATTAAAGCAGTGCTTTAAATTTGTTAATCCAAAGGGAAGGGAATTGTTGCGGATTTTATTCACCTATTTCAAAAAATAATTAAAACATGACCGATATACTAAACAGAGAAGATATTCATTTAATAATTTCAGAATTCTACGTTAAATTATTAAAAGATGATCTCGTTAAACATTTTTTCGAAGATATTGTTAAAAATGATCATTTAGCAGCACATATTGAAACCGTTACCGACTTTTGGAACGGTATCTTATTCAATACTACAGATTACCAAAGAAATGCCATGCAGCCTCATTTGATTTTAAATCAGACTAAAGTTTTTAAAAAAGAACATTTTAACAGATGGCTAGCACATTTTACGACTACAATAGATACTAATTTTAAGGGTGAAAAAGCAGAATTGGCTAAAACAAGAGCCTTGTCCGTTGCTACAATTATGGAAATAAAAATGCGAACATAGTAGAGAGAAATGTATTTATACGTTTATAATAAACTTTGAATAAGGTTTGCAGCATGTTTGCTGTAGGAGAACTTTTTTAGACAGTTTTCACATCTCAAGCTTAATAAATTACAATCTCTTTAAATGTGGAAGATACTCTTTAGCTCTATCTTTTTTATCATTACAAAATAATGGTTAAAATAGCTCTATCTTTTTTGGCCTTTTATACGTTTACCTCATCAAAGAAGCTAACAATTACCTGCAACTCTACCCATCATATATGCAACTTGGCCAGCAAATAAGATAATTATTACAATTGATAGAATGATTATAGAGATTTTATTAAAAACTTTATTTGAAAACATAATATATTTCTTAATTAATAAATTTATCTTACTAACATCTTTGCTTAAATTTAAGCAAAGATGTTTTAATTAATTGGAATTACTTTACCCAATAATATTAGTCACAGTTTCCATCTGTTCTTCCTTTCATGTAAGCTATTTCTCCTGCCAAATAAACTACTCCTGCAATAGCAGCAATAGCCCCCAAGATTATAAACCCTCCTTGAATTTCTCTATGCTCAACCGAATTTAATTCTTGAACACCAAATTTACTTAAATTTTTCATTATTTCTAGTTTTTATTTTTAATTACATGCACATCCTTGTCTATATTTTGCTATAATATACTCAGCAATATCAACTCCTAAACCCAAATCAGGTGAAATTCTTTGCCACCATTCAGTACCCCCATCAGTTTCTTTTATTTCTTTAGCATTCAACACTTGAACACCATAATTTTCTAAATTTTTCATAAAATTAAAATTTTTAAATTAAATATTTGTTTTTTGTCTTGTAAATTTTAATGAGATGCTGACACAAGTTCAGCATGACCTTGCACTTACAATAACGGTAATCAAAACATTTAAAATGTGCACCTTTTTTGTTTTGATAGTGCTAATATATATTTGCTTACTGCAATAACCTTGCAGTAGAGAAATTTTCTTTTAAAATAGTACATCCTGCATAAATGGTTTTTAATTCTTCTTTAACCATTACTTGCACTGTTACACTTACCAAAAGATCAAAATCAAAACCATAATAGTAGGTATTCCTTTTTCGGTTAAAGTATATTGGGGCGTCTAAGTCTTTTAGTTTTTCTAAGGTAATGTAAAGCTGTCGTTCGCTTACGTAAAGTTTTTTGGCAAATTCGGCAGGTGTTCCCGTTTTTTCTTGTTGAATTAATTTGTGTGCTTTTCGTAAACGTTCTAGTTGTTTTAATGTTTTCATAGTATTTTATTTAAATATTTAACAATGCTTTCATTTACTTCGTATTCAGAAGTTTTAGACTGTAGCTTAAGACAGGTTAAAAGGTAAAGAATCTTTTAAATTAGGACTTCTAATCATGAGCTTCCTCGTTGTTCCTTTGGTCGCTCCATCGGAATGACAGTTTGCTTTATGATTCGTCAATCAAAACCGGCATTTGCTGCTCCCACAACCTATAATAATGTCCTTTTTTTTCAAAAAGTACCTTATGACTGCCCTGTTCTATTACCTTTCCTTTTTCTAAGACTACAATAGTATCTGCATGTATAACAGTGCTTAATCGGTGTGCAATCACTATAATAGTTTTATGTTGTTCTCTTAAACGCTGTATGGTACGCTGTATATAATTTTCTGATGTGCTGTCTAAGGAAGAAGTGGCTTCATCTAACACTAAAATTTCAGGTTGTTTATACAAGGCTCTGGCAATGGCTATCCGTTGCTTTTGTCCACCAGAAAGTGCTGCTCCATTTTCACCCAAATAGGTATTAAACCCGTTTGGTAAAGTTTCTATAAACTCTAAAATACCTATACTTTTGCAAATGTTTAAAATGCTTTCCATGTCTGGTTGAAAATCTCCAACAGCAATATTATCAATTACATTACCTGCAAACAAGTCTATTTTTTGGGGTACAACACTTACCAATTGCCGTAAGCTATCATTTTCTATATATTGTAAATCTATGTCACCAATACTAATACCGCCGCTTTGCAATGGATACATATTTTGTACCAATGAAATTAAAGTTGACTTCCCCGAACCACTCTCACCAACAATAGCCGTAATCTTTCCTTTTTTTATAGTCAAATTAAAATCGTCGAACACCTCTACTCTTGTTCCGTAACGAAACTTTACATTTTTAAATGCAATATCGCCTATTTTATCGGCAGTTAGTTTGAATTTATTTTCTGTTTCTTCACGTTCTAAGTCCATTATTTCAAACAACCTATCGGCCGCAATCAGAGCATTTTGTATAGTTTTATTAGCCGTTATTAAATTGGCAACAGGTCCGGTAAAATATCCAATGATAGCATAAAAGGACAATAATTCTCCCGGTGTAATTTCTTGGTCTATTACAAAATAAGTACCACTCCATAATAAAATAATTGTAAATATCTGCGATACGGTTTGAGATGATGTACCACTAAAAACACTATTTAATGCTGAGGTATAACCAATATGCAGTAAATTGATAAAACGTGTTTCTGTTTTGATATTCGCAAAATCTTCCAATCCAAAACGTTTGATAGTACCAACTGCGTTTAATGATTCTACCAATTGGCTTTCTAAATCGGCACTTCGTTCCATTATTTTACGCTCTGTTTTTTTATTTAATCTATTTGTAATCAAATAAATGATTAGGTAAACAGGAATAATGGCTAACATAATCATGGCTAGTTTCCAATAATAGCTAAACATCAAAGCAAATGAAAAAATAACTACGAATATGTTTACAGTTAATGACAAAGAAGTACTATTAATAAATACACGTATTTTAACGGCATCATTTATACGCGAGATGATTTCACCCACCCGCATGGTATCAAAAAATTGTTGCGGTAGTTTTAACAAGTGTTTATAGTAACCCAGAATGAGTCTAGCATCTATTTGTTGACCTGTTTTAATGAGAAAAATATCTTTAAAAACCCCAATAAATATTTGTAAGAGTAATAAGATTAACATGATTATACTTAACAAGTTCAACAACTTTGTATTACCACCCACCAAAACATGGTCTGTTATTTTTTGAATGTAAATGGAAGTTGACAATCCTAATAGAGTATAAATAATGGCTCCAATTAATGCCTGAAAAAGTACAAATTTATGAGGTTTTAGTAAAAACCAAAAACGTTTCAAAATTGATACTTTTTCATTGCCCTCTGTAAAGGACTCATTTGGTAAAAGCAATACCAATACACCTGTCCATTCTTTTTGAAATGCTGCATGTGTTTTTTTATGAATTTTTCCGGTTCCCGGATCCATAATGGTAATATACTTTTTGTCAATTTTATAAATGACTACATAATGTTGTAACTGTTCTTTTACTATAATATGGGCAATAGAAGGTTTGGGTATTTTAAAAAGGCTATCAAATTCACCACGTACACCTTTGGCTTCAAAACCTAACTTTTGAGCAGCTTCAATCAAACCCAACACATTTGTTCCTTTTTTATCAGTACCTGCATATTGACGGATTCTGGCAATTGGTATTTCCAATTTATAATGAGCACTGACAGATGCTAAACATGCAGCACCACAGTCGGTAATATCATGCTGTTTTATGTTAATCTTTGCCATATATTAGGTTAATTCTATTTCTTATTACTTTAAAACTATAATACCTGCGAGGTCTTAAAGACCTTGTAGGTATTTTTGGATTTGATGTTACACCTACAAGGTTTTTTGAAACCTTGCAGGAAATGAGTATTTATTCTGTTAACTACAAATAATTAATAGTTATTTGCCAACCTGTTTACTAGGATTAAACCAATCATCTACCTTATCATATAGTAAATCAAAAGCAGATCTGTTGGCTATAAAAAACCTAGCATTTAAGGTCATTCCCTTTTTCAAACTCCCTTCAAAACCATTCTTTAGTTCCAATTGCTTTTGGTCTATTGAACAAATTACTTTAAACAAAGGTATATTGTCTATTAATGTAATGTCTTTACTAATTTTGGCAATCTCACCCGTTGCCATGCCCCATTGATTATAATTAAAAGCATCTATTTGAAATTTTACTTTGTTCTTTGTTTTTAGCAAGCCAATATCTGAAGGTGTTACATAACATTCAGCTATCAAATCGGTATCAGGAGATATTTCTGCAATAATACTGCCGGCTGTAATAAAGTTATTTACATCTATACCTTTTAAATTTTGAATAGTACCATTTATTGAAGCGGTTATAATATAATTATTTTGCTCTTCTTTATATTGTAATAAATTGCTTTGCAACTCCTTCGCTTTGTTATTTTGTTCTGTTAATTCAGATTGCCATTGATTGAGTTGTTGCCGCGTAAAATGTTTAAATTCATTTGAAGCCAAATCAAAACTGAATTTACTATCTTCAAATTCAACTTTAGAAATAACTGCCTTTTTATAGAGTTTTCTTTGTCTAATAAAATCTCTTCGTGCTTTCGTTTTACGTGTTTCTAATTCACGTAACTTTTGTAGATATTGTAAATATTGTTTCTGATATTGAAATGAATGCAAAGAGTCTTGAGAGGGTTTTTCTGTATTGGAAAGATAAGTAAGATCATTTATAAATTGTTTTGCTTCTTCTAATTGCCCTGTCAATAAGCTTAGCTTTTCTTTACCTATAGTATTATCTATAACTAATAATGTATCACCTAGTTTTACCGATTGATTTTCTTTAATATAGAATGCTTTTATTTTACCTGAATATAATGTAGATATCTGATTTCTTTCCTTTTCAGATTTTAATATACCACGAGATGAAGTGTAAATATCTAAAAACACAAAAGGCAAAGCAAGACCAATACCTATAAAACTTAATAATAAAATACTGTAAATAATTTTACTATTTATCTGGTGCTTAAAACGATGTACCTCTATGGTATTATTAATTATTTCCTTCGGAAATATCTTTTTCATATATAACTCATTTTCACGAGATAAAATAACAGTCCTACCTGTTATTTTATGTGTTTATTAAGCTTTGCGACACCGCTAATATATAAAATTTCTTTTATGAAACATATTTTAAGTAAACATATTATATAATGTTACCGTTTTGATGTTATCTAAGATATTTGTATAACATAAAAAATGGATCAAAGAATTCTACAAATAGCAAAACGTATTAAAGAACTCCGAATAGAGAAAGGATATAGTAGTCATGAGTTTTTTGCATGGGAAAATGACATACCAAGAGTACAGTACTGGCGTATGGAAAAGGGCACAAATTTTACGATTAGAACATTGCTTCGTGTTTTAGATGCTCATAATATAACATTAGAAGAATTTTTTATGGGAATGACAAAAATGAAGCCCAAATAATAAATTCAACTCTTGCAACTCTACCAAAATAGTTTTCAATTCACCTCAAGATGGTCTAATATTAAAACTTATTAACTTGTAAAATCTGTATTATAAAACACAAACCATCTACTATATTTATGACTAACTACTTTATCCATTTTACGTTTAAACTGTAATAACCCAGTTGTAAATAACAATCGCTTTACGAAGATATTTAACTAAAATCAATTACCTTAGCCCATCAATTTGGATCCTAATATTTATGAAGTCAGTTATAACAGGCACAGGCAGTTACATTCCCTCAATAGTAAAAAAGAATAGCGATTTTATTAATGAGAGATTTTACGATGATAAGAATGAACCATTTGATGCTTCAAATGAAGTCATTATCGAAAAATTTAAAGCCATTACCGGTATAGAAGAAAGGCGTTATGTTACTGATGATCTCGACTCTTCAGATATGGCCGTTATTGCTGCTCAAAAAGCCATTGACGCTGCTGGTATTGACCCAGAAGAATTAGATTATATCATTTTAGCTCAGAACTTTGGTGATGTTAAAAAAGATACTATACAAACTGATATATTACCAAGTTTAGCCGCAAGGGTAAAACATCATTTAAAAATAAAGAATCCTAATAGTGTGGCTTACGATATTATTTTTGGTTGCCCCGGATGGATACAAGGGCTTATTCAAGCTGATATTTATATAAAAGCAGGTGAGGCTAAAAAATGTTTGGTTATTGGCTCAGAAACATTATCTCGTGTAATTGATAAATTTGATAGAGATTCAATGATTTTTTCTGATGGTGCCGGTGCCTGTATTGTTGAAGCTAAAGAAAGTAACACTTCTGGTTTATTAAGTCATGCAGCCGTTTCTCATACTTATGAAGAAGCTAACTATCTATATTTTGGCAAATCTAACAAGCCTAATGCCGATGAAAATTCAAGATATATTAAAATGCTAGGTCGCAAAATTTATGAATATTCATTAAATAATGTGCCTTTGGCAATGAAAGAAGCATTAGATAAAAGTGGTGTTGATATTGCTGAAGTAAAAAAAGTATTTATCCATCAAGCCAATGAAAAAATGGATGAGGCTATTATCAAAAGGTTTTTTAGATTATATAAGACTGAGGCTCCCGAGCATATTATGCCTATGAGCATCCATGAATTAGGAAATAGTTCTGTTGCGACAGTCCCAACACTACTAGATTTAGTAATAAAAGGAAACCTTGAAAATCACCAATTAGATACAGGTGATATCATTATTTTAGCTTCGGTAGGTGCCGGAATGAACATTAATGCCGTAGTATACAGATATTAGTTCTTCTAGAATATTCTAAACTATCTTAAAATTAATGCTTTTTTTATATTTAAAATTATATTTTTGATTGTTAAACCCGAATTATGTATTAGGGTTAAACACTAAGTCAAATGCTATCAAACATCTGAAATTTATATTTTGATCAACTATATTAAATATATTGGAAAGTATTTTATAATGTTAAAAGAGGTGTTTAGAAGACCTCAAAAAGGATCTGTTTTTAGAGAATCTCTCTTTAAAGAAATAGAAGATCTGGGTATTAATTCTATTGGAATCGTTGCTTTTATTTCTTTTTTTGTTGGTGGTGTTGTTGTTATTCAAACGGCTTTAAATTTAGAGAGTCCTTTAACACCAAAATATTTAATTGGTTACGCCTCTAGAGAATCATTAATTTTAGAATTTTCTCCAACACTTATTTCTATAATACTGGCTGGAAAAGTAGGATCTTATATTGCATCGAGTATTGGTACTATGAGAGTTACAGAACAAATTGATGCATTAGAAGTTATGGGTATCAATACCTTGAACTATTTAGTGTTACCAAAAATAATTGCAAATGTTTTTTTCTATCCCTTTGTAATTGTAATTAGTATTTCTCTTGGAATATTTGGAGGTTGGGTTGCAGGCAACCTTACCGGTTTGGTAAGTTCAGCCGACTATATTATGGGAATTAGAAGTGACTTAGAACCATTTCATTTGACATACTCTATTATTAAAACGGCAATTTTTGCCTTTGTAATTGCCACCATACCGGCATACCATGGTTATCACGTAAGCGGTGGTGCCATAGAAGTTGGTAAAGCCAGTACACGAGCCGTAGTTTGGACAAGTATAGTCATTATAGTATTGAATTACTTTTTAACGCAAATGCTTTTAGGAAAATGATAGAAGTAACAAATTTATATAAAGAATTTAATGGCACTCCTGTATTAAAAGGTATCAATGCCAAATTTGAAAATGGTAAAACAAGTTTGGTTATTGGCACAAGTGGTTCAGGTAAAACCGTATTTCTAAAATGTATGCTGGGCTTGTTACATCCTGAAAAGGGTGATATATGTTATGATGGAAGACATTATGATGAAATGAATGCTAATGAAAAACGTGATTTAAAGAAAGAGATTGGTATGGTTTTTCAAGGAAGTGCTTTATTTGATTCTTATAGTGTTGAAGAAAATATAATGTTTCCTTTAAAGATGTTTACTACAATGTCTGATGAAGAAAAGTTAGAGCGGGTTAATTTTGTACTGAATAGAGTACACTTAGAAAATGTCAATAATAAATTTCCTGCGGAAATTTCCGGTGGAATGCAAAAGCGTGTAGCCATTGCCAGAGCCATTGTTATGAAACCAAAATATCTATTTTGCGATGAGCCAAATTCAGGGTTGGATCCGAAAACGGCCATAGTTATTGATAATTTAATTCAAGAAATTACGGATGAATATGATATTACTACGGTAATTAACTCTCATGATATGAATTCTGTTATGGAAATTGGAGAGAAAATTATTTTCTTAAAAAATGGTGTTAAAGAATGGGAAGGTACTAGTGATGATGTGTTTAGAACTGATAATGTAGCGATAACCGACTTTGTATACTCCTCCAATTTGTTTAAAAAAGTTAGAGAAGCACAGTTAAAAGAGGGATTATAGATTACAGGTTTTATATTAAAAAATCTAATTCCTACAAGGTTTTGTATACCTTGTAGATATAAATCAAAATATTACCTTCTTCTATTTGCCAATAATGGCGGTGGTTCTCCCGTAAACGGATTCCATCTACCTAAACCTAAATTATACGATTCTCTTCTTCAATATGCACTAATCATTTAATTTAAAATGATTTACAAAAAAATATCACAATACCTATGGGTATTCTTTAATTTTTTGTAAACATTTTACTCTCAAAGCATTGGTACCTATTTTTAAATAGAATCGTACAACTTAGGTTATACTTTTCGCTTCCATACCTGAAGCAATAATAACCGATCTGTCACCATAGCGTTCACGCATAGTATCAATAGCCTGACTCAAATTAATTAATTTTTCATTGTCTTCAAATAAACCGATCTGGTGTCCGCCTTCTACCAAATGGCTGAATTTTACACCTACTAAACGTACCAATAAACGTCGGTTATATAATTTATGAAACAAATCTAGTACCATAGGTATAATACTACTATCTAATGAACTATACGGAATACGTTTTTGCTGGGTATAGGTTTGAAAATCAGAGTAACGAATTTTAAAGGTAATACAAGCTGTTAATTTATGACCACGGCGTAATTGATATGCCAAATTTTCTGCCATAGCTATAATAATACTTTTTAATTTATGTACATCGGTAGTATCTTTATCAAAAGTACGTTCAGTAGAAATAGATTTTCGCTCGTGATACTGTACTACCGGAGAATTATCTATACCATTCGCTTTTTTCCAGATACTCAAGCCATTTTTACCCAATACTTTATGCATTAATTGCATCGGCATTTCTTGTACTACTTTAATTTGTTTGATACCCAGATCGCATAAAGATTTATAGGTAACCTCACCAACCATAGGAATTTTACGAACAGACAAAGGTGCTAAAAAAGGCTTTTCTGTACCCTTTAAAATTTGTATTTGATTATTTGGCTTGGCTTCGCCGGTTGCTATTTTAGAAACTGTTTTATTACCAGACATTCCAAAAGAAATAGGCAAACCTGTTTCGCTAATGATACGTTCTCGTAATTCTGAAGCTAATTGATGGCATCCAAAAAATTTATCCATTCCGGTAAGATCTATATAAAA
>Ga0209633_10003087_pt1 | contig 15544 bp, 18 predicted proteins | sample Cruoilmetagenom1_FD_187290 | JGI IMG/M metagenome (GOLD analysis project Ga0209633, IMG submission 187290) | Oil polluted marine microbial communities from Coal Oil Point, Santa Barbara, California, USA - Sample 1 (SPAdes) (version 2) | ecosystem: Environmental > Aquatic > Marine > Oil seeps ... | reverse complement strand
ACAATATGTTTACTTTCAGTAAAAGCTAACTTTAAGGTTGTAATTTAATCGCCTGACATTAAAAGACAATTATTGTCGAAAACAGCGATATTGTCCGTTTTCGAGAAGTAGATAGAAATACGATACGAATACTCGAAAAGAGCAGGTCATCGGTTCAATTCCGATCGTCGGCTCCAATTCTATTAAGGCTTTACTCTTAACCTAATTGGTTATCTTTTTCTTTTGCTCTTTGATAATGTTTGGAGGTAAGGTAATAAGACCAGATTCGATTACCGCTTTCTGACCATCTTTACTCAAGATATATTTCAGAAACTCTTTTGTTATTTTTTTCATGCCTTTTGAAGGGTTCTCCCTAAGATATAAATAAAGATCTCTGGTTAATGGATATTGCTTTGACATGGCATATTTGGGTTCAGGCGGGTAGCAGTTCTTCTTTGATTTGCCTATATTAACCGCTTTCACGCCGGAGGTTAGCAATCCTGAGCCGCTGTATCCTATCGAAGAAGTATCTCGTGAAACAAAATCGACTATATCTCTTGAGCTTGCAAGCTCAGTAATACTTTGTTTGTAAGTCCCGTTACACAAAGCCATCTTTTTGAAAACGTCATATGTACCGGATGCAGGTGTTCTACCATATATTTTTATAGGCGTATTCATCCAATCGCCGACTAGGTCTAATTCTCCCCATGTTGCGATATTAGTTGAACCCTGACATGAGTTAGTATTTGAATATACGCCGTCCAATTGATCTATAGTCATGCAATTTATGGGGTTTTCGTTATTAACCAGAACAGCAATCATATCAATTGCCACTTTGATTTCCAGTGGTTCGTAACCATAAATGTTCTTGAAATCTTGTATATCCGTAGTTGACATTGGTTCAGACATAGCCCCAATATCTACATTTCCTTTTTCTAAATCCTTTGGAGCCTTACTGGAGCCGAAACTTTCGACCATACAATTGATATTATGATATATATCTGAAAAACCACTGCACCAAATAGACACTAGATTGCTCATAGTTGATGAGCCTGATACCTTAATTGTGCCGTATACATCATTCACTTTCTTATATTTTACACCGTGCACAGGATTGTTATTTGAATTACAACCGCCGGAGACTACAGATATAACCAAGACGCTTAATAACAACACAATATATATCCTGAATGTGACAATTTTATTCTTTGTATTACTCATATAATCGTTTCCATAAGTTCTAAATATACAATCTTTAAGCTCATCTGATTAAATATACTATTTGGAGCTGTTTGTTAAGAAATATGTAATAAATCAAAAGCCATACTGTGATCATAAATACTGGAAAAACAAACCTGCAAATGCTGTTGCCCAGATGCCATGCTTTCTCACGTCCCTGTTCTTTTAATAATTCAAAAGTAATGGTTGTCACAATTAGTATTCCGCTCATAAAATATCCAGCTGTTATTATCGCGTTTAACATTGTTTTGTACGGTACACTTGGAAGGTAATTTAACACCAGAAAATTAAACGCGACTGACGTAAGCGCAAAGGCCACTACAATGCTAACTCGTCTGTCTATTGATACCCAGTGTATCCAGAATACACAGGTTGCCATGAGTATAAAGAAGCAGAACGGTATTATAATCCGCAGTATGTAGAATTGGGCTCTTCTTTCAAGCTTTATTTCGTAAAGTATATATGACCGGTCTTGTGTCTCATATCCGAATGCCCTTTTAACTCCGGTAAATACTGATATGGGGTAAGCAATCCAATCATCACTCCTGAATAAACTGCTGATACCAGTATATTGTTCAGAAGCTTTAAATACCAGTTGATCGGAATTATAAGTGAATGATTGTAGCTCTACTCTCAACTCCTGATCATCAAAAGGAAATCTTGTATAATCAAACTCCGTGAGAACATCTGCGGAAAATATATATCTGTATTTAACAGAGCCGTCGGGGAATATTGCAAGATTACTTTTTTGAATACTTGGCTTGCTTGCCTGATTAACAATCTCAGGGTCGGGATACCACATTGCAGCTAGAATTTTATCTGCTTCCGCGCCTGAATAAATCTTGGGGGTACCCTCATTGCTTTGAAATGCCAGTCTGTCATCCTTCCAGAGCATTGTAATTTCAAAAAGGCCGCTTAATATCTGATTCGGTTGATCAATCTTTATAATATGCATTAGGTATAATCCCGTGTTCACTTCAAAAGACTGTTCTATTGTGGAAGGCGGGGTGTTTGTATCCGGTAGACCCTGGGCATAGGAATAAGAGCCTATAGAATATAGTAATAGAATGAATAGCGTAATAAATTGAAAATGTCGCATGATTGTATTTTGAATATTACAAATAAAACTATACTACAAAGGCCAAATTTTGACCAGAAGCGCTATCAAAATTGACCTGCCCATCTAATAATAGGTCCATAAGTGAAGTTATAAAATAGATAGAAAACCCTATTATATAGGAGGTATAACAAATGGGCAGGAAACATAACACCAGGGGATACAAATACTCGTAAAGAGCGGGTCAGGAGTTCAAATCTCCTCGTCTGCTCTCTCACTTATTACAGTACTTCTTCAAATAATCGTCCGCGAGAACAAATCCTAATTCACCGGCTTTGATCATGTCTTTACAGCCGGTGTCTATTTGATTTAGATTGAACTCAGCAAGAGCTCTGTTTTTATATCCTAATGCAGAAATAGAATCTAATTCAATATTCTTGCTATAATCCTGGACAGCGCCTTTATAATCACCAATACGCATCTTGGCATCCCCTCTTTCTAAATATGCAAAAAAGGATTTAGGATTGTGCTCTATATATATGTTTAAGTCTTGAATTTGTTCTTTATAATTACCCCGCTTACCCTCAGCAAGAGCCTTGCCATAATAGGCGCTGTACATATTAGGGTCAAGCTCGATTATTTTGTTATAATCCGCTACTACTCCTTTGTAATCTTCTAAAATATTCCTTGCGTAAGCTCTGTTACCATAAGCTTTAATAAAATCAGGACTTAACTCAATTGCTTTGGTGTAATCCTGAATAGCGCCTTTCCAATCCCCTTTAGTGCCTTTTGCCAATCCCCAATTGTTATACTGTTCGGCTGTTTGGGCATGACTAAAATTTGAAAATAGTAAACAAGTAAAAACTGTCGCTAGGATCAAGCTATTTAGTAATCTGAATTTATTCATAGATAAAATTATAATAGGCATAGAATTTCATATCAAGAAACATCCATTTAGTGCAAAATGTGATCAATTGAATTAAAATAATAGCTAATGGCATATGATGAAAAAGTAGCGGAGCGTTTGAGCAAGGTATTCGGCGAACATAAAAGTGTTGTGGAGAAAAAGATGTTTGGTGGAATAGCTTTTATGTACAGGGATCATATGTGCGTTGGAGTTATAGATGATCTTCTGATGGTCAGAGTCGGTCCAGAGCAATATGAGAACGCGCTATCAGAAACATATGTAAAACCGATGAACTTTACGGGGAAACCGATGAAGGGCTATGTTTATATTGAGCCCTCAGGCTTTAATACAGAGAAGAGCCTTAGAAAATGGGTAGATAAAGGGGTAACTTTTGTTAACACCCTGCCGCCGAAGAAACCTAAGAAATAGAGTTCAAATCCTAACAATCCTGGAATCGCAACTCATCAACTCAGAGCCTTCTGAAGAGTTTTTTGTTACTCCGCAACTGCTGCTCCTCTAACTTAATGGACTAAGCACCACAACAGGAATTTTTCTGTCCCCTGCCCTTTCTTGATACTTTTCATAGCCGGAATACATTTCGAGCGCTTTCTGCCACAATCTATCATGCTCTTCTCCCACCGCATCGGAAGCTTCGTATGTTGCGTTTTTACCATCAACGAATACATGCGCCTCGGGATTAGCCTTGAGATTTAGATACCAAGAAGGGTGTCTTAGGTTGCCACCTTTGGATGCTATTAATATTAAGTTGTCTCCATCAACCAAGTAAACCAAGGCAACAGTTCGGTTTAATCCAGTTTTAGCTCCTTTTGCTGTAAGTAAAAGACAGGGCCATGCAAAGGTGGAATTGAAGCTCCCATTTGAAAACCTGATAAGCCATCTATCTACTTTTGTCCCTAAATTTATTATTGTCCATGCGCCTGCTTTTGTAGAACCAAACCAGGCTAATAGGTTTTTCCACGAGCTTTTTTCTTGCAAATTATCACCTATGACTTATTAAAGTTTGATTTATTTAATATACACCAGAGCGTAACAATATATAAAGCATGAAGTAGTAACAACAGGCAATTTAAAAGGTAGGAACTATACGGCTATTGCAGCATGGATGGGCTTATGCCCAGAGCGCTTCAGAAGCAGATTATAGCAATGTGAGTTTATTGATACAGCATATTAAGTATTAGTAAATTAGATTTAAAAACTAGGCTAGAGAACTAACGGGATAGGTTTATTTAATACCATATTGCTCGTCATACCCAGTGGGCTTACTATAATCCCCTTCCAGGAACATTTGTGTAGCAGGGTCAGTTTTAATCGTACCCCTTTTGTAATCAAGCTCATCCTCAAATCTAGCCTGGTGACCCGGTTTATATTTGTATTCAACTTGAACGGTATTGTTTTTCTTATTTGTATGTAGAATCAACATTATGTCAGGAATATGCCATGTTGTTGTAGTAAAGTACATCATACTGTCTCGCTCCACTGGCTCACCGTACTTAGCTGTAAAGTATTTATCAAAATCAGTTTCAAGCTCTGTCTTTTCAGCATCGTCTGCAGCAGCAAAGACAAGGGACGTAGAAAAAAGTTTTTTATCATAGAACTCAAGTTCAGTCATAACATCTTTTCCATCCGCATCAATAGGGAGACTTACAATCACACCCTGCATTAGAATCACTCTCATATCTTTAGAATCTTTCTGGTCTTCTACAATCCTCTTACCATTTGAGTCAATAACTTTTCTAGCTTCCTTTTTATTAATTCCAAACTTAAATCCCAATGGAGATAAATCAGCTTGTTGAGCTATAGCAGCACCGGGCAAAGATAAAACTATTAAGGTAATTAACAATAAGGAAATTTTTATAAAGTTCATTTTCATTCTCCAAATTTTCTTTTAAGACTATATATAAGATATAAAACGCTAGCCAGAAAATCAAGTATTTATCCTAGCCAGATCTTTTCTATTATATAACTCACTGCAATAATCAAAAAAAAGTATACAATCAGAAAAATATATCTCCACTTCCATTTCGAATTTGCTTCGGATTGATATGATAGAGTAGCCGGAACAGTTTTGACGCGTGGGGACATATAACTCCAGCAATAACCAACTATTATTGCTGATAAACATCCTGTTACATTCCACCACAGCCAGGATATGCCCGGAAAACCGATCCAAAGAGCGAAATTGACTGCCACGCCTATAATAACACCTAACTTAACACCTGTTGCGCTAGTTCGTTTAAAAAGTATACCTAGCGCAAAAGCAGCTAAAATAGGTCCATAAAACAGTGATCCTACTTTATTTATTGCCTCTATTACGGTATCAGAAATACTGCCGACCAGAAAGGCGAAACCTGTGCAAACAACCCCCCAAAGAATAGTCAGTATTCTAGACATCATAAAATTATGTCTATCATCACCATCCGACTTTATATAGCGCTGGTATATATCCCTCATTGTGGCTGCGCTAATTGAATTAATTGCAGAATCAAGACTCGACATGAATGCAGCAATTAAGGCTACTACTATAAATCCAATTAATCCGTGGGGCAGATAATTCAATACAAAAAGAGGCACCATATAATCAACCTTATCTTTTGGAATTAAGCTCATGAAAGTTTCATTTTGTAAAGCAAAAGCCCCTATTAATAGACCCATACTTAAGTAGGCGGCGACTATCAGAACTCGGGCATAACCGTTTAACATTAGAGATTTTCTAGCTTCTTCCAGACTCTTAGCGCTCATCTCTCTCTGTATTTGGCTCTGATCACAACCATAATAAGCGACATAGAGAAAGAATCCTCCAATAACAAGCGCCCAAAAACTGAAATTCTCTCCGTCCCCAAAACCATGTGCGCTCAGATTCAATATCTGAATACGCTCCTTGTCAAAACCAGTTAGCAAATTCTCAGTTCCACCTATCAGATAATATGCTGTAATGCCGCAAATGATGATGCCTATTGTAAGAACAAACATCTGAACGACATCAGTGTAAATGACTGCCCTAATACCTCCCAGTACGTCATAAATTATAGTTACAAATCCTATAACGAGTATTGTAGGAACCAGCGGCACTTTTAATATCGCTGATAAGACGATCCCTATCGCATAGATGCCGACACCTGTAGCGAGAGCTCGGCTAATTTGGAATATTATGCTAACGATTGATCGAGTAGATGCATCAAAACGTTTCTCCAGATATTCATATAGGCTTATAACACCGGTTCTATGAATAACCGGAATTATAAAGATCATTATAAAAACCATAGCTATAGGAACCGCGAACTCAAACCCGAGCCACTTGAGTCCGCCCCCCGGTTTAAGAGCTACAAAAGCAGGTGCAGATATAAAACTAATTGCGCCTAGTTGAGTGGCCATTGTGGATACTCCTATAGCCCACCAGGGAATAGTTCTGCCTCCAAGATAATAATCCTCCATATTACCTTGCCTTCTACTTAAATAGGCGCTGAGGCCAATCAAGAAAGCTATGTATACGGCTATTACAATCCAATCTAAATAATTCATTTCTGTGTAATTAACCTCATAATTGCAAATCGATTCTTGTATTTAGAATAAGGCTAAACTAATATAAAAGACTGGGCTAAGATAAACAATGGGAATGTCGAGAGAAACTATAATCGGAGTGATTGGGGCAGGAGATGCTTCTGAAGCAGAGTGTAAGTTAGCAGAAGTAGCCGGAGAGGAAATTGCAAGACAGGGGTGCGCGCTGTTATGCGGCGCTATGGGGGGAGTTATGGAAGCTGCTTGCAAAGGGGCAAAATCTCTAAATGGAACGACTATCGGGATATTGCCTGGCGCTTCTAAAACTCAATGCAACCCATATATCGATTATCCTATTGTTACAGCAATGGGTCACGGCAGAAATATTATTGTTGCCGGATCAAGTGATGCTATAATTGCAATAGGAGGAAGCTACGGTACATTATCAGAAATAGCCTTCGCTTTAAGACTAAAAATACCAATAATAGGAATTAATACCTGGGATGTATCACCGGATATTAAAAAAGCTGAAACACCAGAAATGGCAGTTCGTTTGGCTATTGGGCTCGTTAATTCTAATTCTTAGCAGCGCATGTGGAAAAGGTCCAGCGACTAGGCCATCAATTCCTCTACCAATGGATATAGAAGTCCAAAAATGCTTGTCAGCTGACTTCTCATCAACCACAACTTACTCTTATCATGCGCTTGAAGAAGGTCAGACATTATATAGAGTATCCAAGATGTACAACACTACCGTAAACGACTTAATAGAGGTAAACGGTATAGAGGACCATACGGATATTGCAGTTGGAACAAGGCTTAGAATACCTGGTACTGTAGTAAGTGGATCGGGGTTAATATGGCCTGTACCGGGAAAAATTTCTTCCCACTTCGGAATGCGTTGGGGTCGGCCACATGAGGGTATTGACATACCGGCTCCTCGTGGAACCCCTATTAGGGCTGCTGCAAATGGATTAATTGTTGCAAGCTCAGGGAACCTAAGAGGATATTCAGGTTATGGAAGAGTTATTATAATCGATCACGGAAGAGGTATAAGAACGATGTATGCTCACATTAGTAAAAACAGAGTCAATTCCGGCAGATGTATAAAATCCGGAGAAGTCATTGGTGAAGTCGGCGCAACGGGAAATGCAACCGGCAATCATCTTCACTTTGAAGTTAGAAAGAACGGGAGACCCGTAAACCCGCTAAATTATCTACCCTGAATAGGAGAAGGAGATTTTTCGAATGGGAGATTTAAAGACATATATTAGAGATATACCCGGATTTCCAAAGGAAGGGATTATATTTCACGACATTACACCGCTGCTTCAAAATGCAAAAGCTTTCGAGTCGGCAGTAGATGAAATGGCAAAAATGCTAGATGGAAAGGAAATTGACTATCTGGTTGGAATTGAAGCTAGAGGGTTTATTTTTGCATCTGCCCTGGCATTAAAGCTAGGTGCAGGTCTTGTGATTGTAAGAAAACCAGGAAAGCTGCCATATGTAACAATTAATGCCACTTATAATCTGGAATATGGTTCTGACTCGCTTGAAGTACACCGCGATGCTATTCATGAAGGGAGTAAGGTAGTCCTTATAGATGATCTGCTCGCAACGGGAGGAACCGCCGCCGCCGCCGGAGATCTTATAGAGCAATTGGGTGGTGAAGTGCTTGGTTACTGCTTCTTAGTGGAACTTACAGAATTAGGAGGAGGTAAAAAATTAGCACCCCATAAGGTATGGTCAGTCCTAGAGTATCCTGCATGAAACCAATCGGAATTATCCTAAATCCATCTGCTAGAATAAATAAGAAAACGTCTGTAAAGATTATTGACGAACTAAAGATAATATTCGGCGATAGCGCTATTATACGCGCAACAAATAATGAGGATGATATAGCAGATGTAATCAAAGACTTCAACAAAGAGGAAATTAAGTTTTTGCTTATCAGTGGAGGAGATGGAACGATTTGCAATGTCCTGACCTCTTACATAAACCTCTGTGGACAATATGAGCTCCCTATTGTCGTACCTTTAATGGGCGGAACGATTAATATGATCGGGGCAGATGTCGGACTTAGAGAGAATCAGCTCTCTGTCTGTAGAAAATTAAACAATTTTATTAACAATAACGAGAACATCCCTGTCACAGAGAGAGGACTCTTAGAAATCAACGACAGTAACGTCTCTCAATCTAATTACGGATTTACCTGGATTGACGGACTCCTCTATAGATTTATGCTCGATTACTATACACAAGGCGCCGGAGTGCAAGTTGCCTCTATGTTAGCCATTAAAACTATCTTGATGTCCATTGCGGACTCTGAAAATGGGTTATTTAAGCAAGTTGACTCGGTAGTAGATATAGATGGCAAGGAACTCCCTTATGAAAATCACGTCTTTTTGGTTTCATCTTGCCTCAAAAAATTTGTATTCGGCTTTAATATTTTCAATGATAAACCTGAGCCAGGAATTTCCTTTAACACTGTATATATGAGGGAACCTTTTTTGAGAGAGTCGCGCCATAAAATACCATTAGGGCTATACAGAGGGCTCAAGTCGGAGGATTCCGGAAACTTTATAAATCAATCAACAACAAACTTGCGGATACAGAGAAATAAGGGATATATAATTGATGGTGAGATATACAAGCATGAAAGAGAAACTGAGATAAGTATCACACCTGGACCTAAAGTAAACATATTCTCCCCAAAGGGGGAAAAGGCATTATCAATATAGGGAACTTAAAATGGATGATATAAGAGTAAGTCTAAAAACAACCGAAGATAAATCATACAATATAGTCATTGATGATGGAGTGCTAAATCAAATCCCAAGTATAATAAAAGAAGCAGGACTAGGTCATAAATTTGCAATCATAACTGACTCAACTGTAGAAAATTTATATGCAGGAGATCTATCCGAAGAGTTCACAAAAAATGATCTAGCAAATAAGATTATATCTTTCCCTGCTGGTGAGCAGAACAAAAGTAGAGAGATTAAAGCCTGGATAGAAGATCAAATGCTTGAGGATAAATTTGGGCGAGACTCTGTGGTAATTGCACTTGGCGGCGGAGTCGTTGGAGATATAGCGGGTTATGTGGCTGCAACCTATACCCGCGGACTGCCTTATGTTCAGATACCTACTACATTAGTAGCATGCGTCGACAGCTCTATTGGCGGAAAGACGGCAGTGGACACTCCTCACGGGAAAAACTTGATAGGGGCATTTCACCAACCCTGGGCTGTCTATATTGATGTTAATACGCTTTTGACCCTAAAGGAGAAAGAAATACGGGAGGGCCTGGCTGAGGTAATCAAATACGGCGTTATCAGCGACGAAGTCCTATTTTCTTTTCTTGAGGAAAGGATGGATCTCATTTTTTCATATGACAAAGAAGCATTAACGCATATTATTAAAAGAGGCTGCGAGATAAAAGCGGAAGTAGTTGAGAAGGACGAAAAAGAATCCAATCTGAGAAAGATTTTAAATTTTGGTCACACTATTGGACACGTTGTAGAAAATCTATCAAATTATAAAATTTCACATGGGGAAGCAGTCTCAATAGGAATGGTAGCTGAAGGTAAGCTGGCGGTTGAGATGGGATTATGGAAAAAATCTGATTTAAATAAGTTAATTAATCTCATTAAGAAGGCTGGATTGCCAACCGACATTCCGGATTATATGAAAGCAGAGCAGATCATAGATGCAATGAAGCTGGATAAAAAATCCAGAAGCGGCCAAATAGAGATGGTACTTCCAAAGAAAATAGGTAAAATGAGCAAAGTCGACGGCGGTTACGGGATAAAGATAGAAGAAGCCCTTATAAAGAACGTAATTTAAGTTAAACCCACTTAGCGCTTAAAGTTCAAAAACGATGAATAAAGTAAATTCGAGCAGATCATTGCTGGATATTTCAGACTATTACATACCACTGGATTTACCTGAGGTATTCGAAAACAATAACGAATTGGTGCTGGAAATTGGTTTTGGCGACGGTGACTTCTTGATTGAGATGGCCGAGAGGCATCCTGAAAAAAATTTCCTGGGGCTTGAAATAAAAACAAAAAGATTTAAGATTGCTGTTAAAAAAGCCCAAATGGAGAAGAACGGAAATATTAGATTTCTCCATATGAATGCCAACATTGCCGTTGAGGAGCTTTTTTTTGAGGATGTTTTCTCGTTAGTCTATATTAATTTCCCTGACCCCTGGCCTAAGGACAGGCATCATAAACATAGAATAGTAAACTCCGAGTTTTTGTGGGCACTCTCTAAAATTATGAAAAAAGACGGGGTGTTAGAGATTGCTAGTGATCACAAAGACTATATCTCACACTCCTTTGATGTCTTTAAGAACATTTCATTTTTTAAATCCCAATACCCTTCTCCCGGCTATTTACACAATCTGCCGAATCGCCCTCATACCAAATATGAGAGGAGTTTTAGAAAAGAAGGGAGAGAAATATTCTATTTAATGTTTACAAACAATAAATGATTCAAGATAATAATCTTTTATATAATTTTCTCAGGTAAAATAGAAAGTCTAATTGACTTTGAGTTTGAGCTAACAGAATTATAAAATAAGGAGGACAAAATGAGAAAAACATTATTAGCGATAGCAATCATATTCATAGGATTATATATCACTGGCTGTGCTGGCGGTGGAAGCGGACCGGGTTATTTATTTCAGCTAATATTCATTGTAGTTCCTCTAGTTGGATTGGGCATATTACTTCTTAAGAGAACAGAAAGCACTAACGACTCTCTTTATATTCTCGAAGGACAGATAAAAAGACTTTCTGCAAAAATAGACAGTATTGAGGAAAAATTATCTGATTCAAATACAAAAACAACAAAGAGAACTACAAAGAAATAACAGTTCTTATGTCTAAACATTTAACTCTTTGTATAAGTGGTACCAATAAAACGCAGCAACAACCAAAGAATGCATAATCTTGCCTTGAGATACTAATTTAGGTATCTCGCTAGATGGTCTAGTGTATGTGATTATATATTCAGTTGTATCAAAGTTAGTTTGGCCAACTTTTTTACAGTTAGTAGCCAGAAATGTGAAACACCTATTATTTTGCATAGCAGGATTAGGAAAAACCTCCCCTATTTGTAACCAATTTTCACCAATATAGCCCGATTCCTCAAGAAGCTCCCTTTTTGCAGTCTGAAGTGGTTTCTCTCCCGGATCGACCATACCCCCAGGAATCTCAACAGTTACAGACTGACTACCATGTCTATACTGCTCAATTAAAACAACTTCGTCATTTTCGGTTAGAGCAATTACATTTATCCAATGTGGAGCTTCAACTACGAAGAAATCATGCTCATTTCCGGTCAATGGAGAGACGCTAGTATCTTTTCTTACAGAGAAGATTTTGTTGGATTCAATTTTTTCTGAAGTCACTATATCCCATTTTTGAATCATATTAGCCCTCTATCGTTAAATCCAAGAAATTGTTACCCGCGAATTTCTATCTTCTTAAGATTTTCACGAGTACTTTCAGAGTACCAGATATCCACAAACTCTGATATTGTCTTCCCTTCTTCAAGCTCTATATTTCTTAATGTTTCAGATTTAAGAAGTTGTTTTATACTACGAAACGCAGCTAAATCCTTCCCTGCAAAATCCTGCGCTTTTTCCGAGATTACTTGGGGAAATTCATCTTCATTAGCTATCGCGTCAACTAGGCCTAAAGCAAGCGCTTCCTCAGCCGAATGCATTTTGCCTGTGTAAATAATTTGCTCAGATTCTTTGGATCCCACTGCATATCTGAGTGTCTCGGTAACACAAGAAAACAAGGTTGAACCAAATGTCATCTCATTTAAGGCAATCTTAGCTTTTCCAGAAATCATTATTCTATAGTCACAAGCTAAGGCAAGTACACTTCCCCCAGCTACAGTGTGTCCATTTAATGCTGCAATAATTGGTTTAGGAAACATGAAGATTTCTTTAACCATATCAGAATACTTTTCCACATAACACTGAAAGGCATCCTTTGAATATGACATAAACCCAGGAACATCAAATCCAAAAGAGAAGAAACTTCCCTCCCCTGTTAAAATAACAGCGTTAACGTTCTGATCAGACTCAGCGTTTTGAAAAGCTACTTTGAGCTCATCAATCAGCTGATCATTTAGAGCATTTACTTTTGGCCTATTGAGAGTGATTGTCGCTATTTTCTTATTAAACTCTATATCTATAAAGCTCATATTAGCCTCCTAAAGTATTTTCTTGATATTGAAAAATTATCACATCTTGATCATAATTGCGCAACAATATCTACTATACAAAACCTAAATTACGGTTAAAATATGATCATAAAATCGCTAAATTGTCGGAGGCTCTAAAATGAAAAAACTTTTATCAATCATGCTGTTTTCAATTACAATTCTCACGATGTTGGGTTCAACAAGCTTTGCTGAAGGTAAAGGAAATGTTGAGGAAGGTAAAACTCAGTATCAAAATGTATGCGTAGCTTGTCATGGACCAGAAGGTAAAGGTGATGGAGTTGCAGCAGCAGCGCTTGATCCTAAACCTAGAGACTTAAGTGATGCTGCATTCGTTTCTACGCTAAGCAACGAACATCTCTACAAAGTAATTAGCGAAGGAGGAACTTCAGTAGGTTTATCACCAATGATGGCTGCCTGGGGCGGTGTGCTTTCAGAACAACAAGTATGGGATGTCATAGCATTCATCCATACAGATTTATGCAAATGTGAACCTAAGGCTAAATAATATTATTATTTCAGATAAAAAATTATGATAAAAACAACACAAAATTATCTTAAAATATTAGGGATACTAATCGTCTTAATTGCCGCTTTTTCAACTGGTTGCTCCTGGTTTAGTCCAGGCTCCCCAGAGGATCCAGGAGAGGCAGTTGGAGCGCCTACAGAACCTGAAATCATTAGAGAAGGCTATGAAGAAGGCGCCCAGTATCCCGAAGAAAGTTTTTAGAGATTTCAACAATTATCTCTAAACCGCTTTAAATACGGTAAAAATTCTAACAGCTCCCTTTTGAACATTTCCAAGTAAATGTTAATATCTTTGTCTTATTTTGCAGATAAAATAGGAGAGGTGACCGAGTGGTTGAAGGTGCTCGCCTGGAAAGCGTGTAGGGGGTTAACACTCCCTCGAGGGTTCGAATCCCTCCCTCTCCGCCATATAGAATAAGAGGCTTATACTTAAGCGTAATTGTAGAGTATCTCATAGCATATTGTATAATATGTTGTTGAATTCATATTAAGAAACAAATTTCCGGTTAGTCAGGCCCGTACGGCAGAAGATTGTGAAATCCGCCAGGCCTGGAAGGGAGCAACGGTAGCAAATCCTTCTGTGCGTTGCGGATACCTGGCTAACTGGTTTAAGGTGATAAATGTCCTACGTAGTTCTAGCTAGAAAGTGGAGACCTCAAACTTTTGACAACCTAATAGGTCAGGACTATATATCTCAAACCCTTAAGAATGCAATTTCTACAGGCAAAATAGCCCACGCATTCATACTCTCAGGTCCAAGAGGCGTAGGAAAAACTTCCACTGCCAGAATAGTAGCTAAGGCGCTAAATTGTATTAATGGACCTACATCAGATCCTTGTTCAAATTGCTCATTCTGTAATGAAATAGCTGAAGGAAAGTCCTTAGACGTAATGGAAATTGACGCCGCGTCTCACACAGGTGTAAACGACGTAAGAGAAATAATTGAGAATATTAAATACCTACCAACTTCAGGAAAAAATAAAATATACATCATTGATGAAGCCCATATGCTTTCTCAATCTGCCTTTAATGCTCTTTTAAAAACTTTAGAAGAACCCCCTCCACATGTGTTGTTCATTCTGGCTACAACAGAGGTCCATAAAATACCTGTAACAATTTTATCCAGATGCCAAAGATATGATTTTAAAAAAGTGTCTGTTGAAAAAATCAAAGAACAGCTAGCTTCTATAACATCAAAAGAAAAGATAAAGATCCAGCATGAGACTTTATACGTTATAGCTCAAGAAGCTGATGGGAGCTTAAGAGATTCGTTAAGCTTAATGGATCAGTTAATAGCCACCTTCGGAACCGACATTAAGCATGAAGAGGCTCTATCTGTGCTGGGAATACTCGACCGTACTCTGGTTAAATCATCTCTTGAAGGTATTATAAAAAAAGACCCCAAATTCTGTATTAATGTATTAAATCAGGCAGTTGAAAAGGGAATAAGCCCAAAACGATTTGCCGAAGATTTATTAAGAACTCTCAGGTATGCTCTCTTGATTAGAACTTGTGGAAAAGAGTCAATAACAGAACTTTCAGAAGAAGATAAAACATCTCTTTCCGAATTGCTAAAAAGTGTAAGCGTAGAAACAGTAGAGTCTCTTTTTAATCTTATGTTGGAAGGGACTGAAAATATTCAGAGATCATTTTATCCACAAATGGCTCTTGAATTAATTCTGATTAAACTTTCCACTCTAGACGACATAGTCCCTGTACAAGATATTATTAACAAACTCAATAACTTGGGTAAAAGTATGGGCTCTACAAAAAAGACGGTTGGGCACTTAGATGAGTCAACACCAACTTACAGATCAGCTCCTTCACCTAAACAAGCTCCTAAAATGGCAGAGAAAAAAGCCGTAGCAAATACTGATACGACAGAATCTGAACCTGTTAAAATTAACACTAGCTCATCCAGTAGTAAATCAACAGAGGATTTCATTCAATTTGTAAAAATAACAAAACCGGTAATTGGCAGAAGACTTGAACAGGCTAACGAAATTATTATTGATGGCTCAATCGTAAAAATAATCTGTGAATCTCAATCAGCCCAATCCGATTATTTAAAAAGA
>Ga0209633_10003086_pt1 | contig 15548 bp, 13 predicted proteins | sample Cruoilmetagenom1_FD_187290 | JGI IMG/M metagenome (GOLD analysis project Ga0209633, IMG submission 187290) | Oil polluted marine microbial communities from Coal Oil Point, Santa Barbara, California, USA - Sample 1 (SPAdes) (version 2) | ecosystem: Environmental > Aquatic > Marine > Oil seeps ... | reverse complement strand
TGCTCGGTGAAAAGCCCTCAGTGATCTCAGCCATCGTCAAATATCATCTCACCGAGCAAATGCGTAAGATCGTCAATGACAGCATGGATGTCTTAGGTGGTGCCGGTATTTGTCTTGGGCCACGGAATATCATGGGGCGCGCCTATCAGGCCTTACCCATTAGTATCACCGTTGAAGGCGCCAACATTCTTACACGTAGCATGATCATCTTTGGTCAGGGTGCGATTCGCAGCCATCCTTATGTTTTCGCCGAACTGGAGGCCCTTGCCGAGACTGATTACAAGGTCTCGCTGGAAAAATTTGATCGTGCCCTGTTTGGACACATATTCTATTTCATTCGTAACTTCATTCGCACCTTCTATCTGGCGCTGACCGGTGCAAGATTAAGGTTTGTTGCGGGTAAAAGACCGGTACGTCGTTATTATCAAAAACTCTCCAGACTCAGCAGCGCCTTTGCCCTGCTGGCGGATGCCGCCTTACTGACATTGGGTGGCTCACTCAAGCGTAAGGAATCGATCTCTGGTCGTCTTGGTGATATGTTGAGTTATTTGTACCTGGCCTCTGCCACCTGTCGTCGCTTTGAACTGCAAAATTATAACAAAGAGGATATTCCGTTCTTACGCTGGAGTTGTGAATATTGTTTGTACCAAATCCAAACCGCGATGGATGATATGCTCAATAATCTGCCTAATCGACCCGTTGCCTGGGTATTAAGATGGGTGATCTTTCCCTGGGGCAGACGTTTTCGTTTACCCAATGATCGCCTGAGCAGAAATATCGCGGAGTTTCTCATGATGCCATCCACTGGACGGGATCGGTTAACCGAGGGTCTGTATATCCCATCAACAACCGATCAACAGCTGGGTCGGCTGGAAGATGCTTTGACCAAAGTAATCCAGGCCGAACATGTCGAGCGAAAACTACGCAAGGCTTTAAAAGGTTACAATCCAGGTATTGAAGGTATGGCGGGCATGATCAAGATTGGGCTTGAGAAAGGCATCATTAACGAAGATGACGCCCACTTGTTAAGACAGGCCGAAGAGGCCCGTCTTGATGTGATTCAGGTTGATGACTTTTGAAATGATTTTTGCTAAGGAGAAGTAACGTGGCTGAAGAAACTGCCAAAAAAAAGGCCAGTAAAAAGAAAATAGTTCGCAAGTCGAGTGGACAAAGCCGGGAAGTCTATATCGTAGATGGAAGCCGCACGCCCTTTCTTAAAGCAAAAGGCAAACCCGGTCCCTTTGCGGCAGCGGATCTTGCCCTGGGCTGCGCACGCCCTCTAATGGCACGCCAGTCCTTTGACCTGAATGCCCTGGATGAAGTGGTTATGGGTTGTGTCATGCCAGGGCCTAATGAGGCCAACATCGCCCGGGTTGTCGCCCTGCGCCTCGGTTGCGATAAACACATCCCCGCCTGGACGGTGCAACGCAATTGTGCCTCAGGCTTGCAGGCCCTGGATTCTGCGGCCAAGGACATCATGCTGGGTCGCGCTGAGCTTGTTCTTGCCGGTGGTGTTGAGTCCATGAGTCATGCACCCATACTATTGAATAACAGTATGGTGAACTGGTTAGGTGCCTGGGCCGGTGCGAAAACCCTGCCGCAACGACTTTCGACACTGGGGAAGCTCCGACCTAAATACTTTAAACCCATTATCGGTCTGTTGCGAGGTTTAACCGACCCGGTTGTCGGTTTATCCATGGGCCAGACCGCAGAAAATCTGGCCTACCGGTTTAATATCACTCGGCAGCAAATGGATGACTTTGCAGTACGTAGTCATTTGCGGCTTTTCCAGGCGCAGCAAGAAAAGTTACTGAATGAGGTCGAGACAATTTTCGACTCACGAGGCAATTTTTATGAACTGGATGATGGCGTCAGGGCTGATAGTAGTGTTGAGAAACTCGCCAAACTAAAACCGGTATTTGATCGCCCCTTTGGACTCGTCACGGCAGGCAATAGCGCACAAATCACCGACGGCGCCGCGATGTTGATCCTCGCCAGTGAAGATGCGGTGAAAAAACACGGCCTATCGGTACTCGGCAAAATCAGTGATGCACACTGGGCCGGTCTGGCCCCCGAGCAAATGGGACTGGGTCCCGTGCATGCCATCACGCCAATTCTACAACGCAACAAACTCAGCCTGGATGATATTGACTACTGGGAGATTAACGAGGCCTTCGCTACTCAAGTATTAGGCTGCCTGGCTGCATGGGAGGATAAGGAATACTGTCAAACCGAGCTGGGTTTGAGTTCTTCCCTGGGAGCACTTGATCAGGACAGACTCAATATCCATGGTGGTGGTATCAGTCTAGGCCATCCGGTTGGGGCAAGTGGTGCACGCATTGTTCTGCATGTTCTGCTTACCCTCAAACAAAATAATAAGAATAAAGGTATTGCCAGTCTCTGCATTGGCGGCGGCCAGGGTGGCGCCATGCTACTGGAATGCGCATAATAAAAAGGCATTGTAATGACGACAAAATTTATTCACTGGAACTATTTGCTTGACGCAGAAAATATTGCCTGGCTGACACTCGATAAAGCCAGTAGCAGCACAAACACACTGGATGCCGAGGTATTACAGGAACTCGATAAGCTATTGAATACAGCGCATCATGACATGCCTGCCGCAATGGTTATCCAATCGGGTAAAGCAAGTGGCTTTATCGTCGGTGCGGATATTAAAGAGTTTACCAAGCTCACCACAGAGGCTGGGGCCTTACAATTAATTCGCAATGCGCATGATGTTTTTAACCGTCTTAGCGCCTTACCCTTCCCCACTATTGCCCTTATCCATGGCTATTGCCTAGGCGGCGGACTGGAGTTAGCCCTCGCTTGCCGTTATCGAATAGCGGCTAATGATCCAAAGACACGACTTGGACTGCCAGAGGTTAAACTGGGAATACATCCGGGTTTTGGCGGCACACTACGCTCACTACAACTGATTGGCGCCCCCACCGCCATGGACATGATGTTAACTGGTCGCGCATTGTCTAGCCGGACTGCAAAAAAAATCGGCCTAATCGATTATTCCGTTCCTCATAGACACTTGAAAAATGCCGTTCGCGGCCTGGTAAAAACACCACCCAAAGCAAAAAAACATGCCTGGTGGTTGCAATTGCTCAATCATAAACGACTGCGTCCGTGGCTGGCGAGATATCTGGAAAAAAAGGTCGCCAAGCGAGCACCCAGGGCTCACTACCCCTCTCCCTATGCCTTGATTGACTTGTGGGTAAGATTCTTTGACAGCCCCCAACTGATGCTGGAAGAAGAGGCCGCATCAGTGGCCCGTTTAGTTGTCGGCAAGACCGCGCAGAATCTCATTCGTGTATTTATGCTACAGGAGCAACTGAAATCTTCGGGGCAATTAAAGGATTACTCCCCTCAACGTGTCCACGTCATTGGTGGTGGCGTCATGGGTGGGGATATCGCAATTTGGTGTGCCTTAAAAGGCTGTATTGTTACTCTCCAGGACCAAAAGAATGAAACACTGGCCCGCGTCATGAAACGCGCTTTTGGTCTGTTTAGTAAACGACTTAAAGACCGCCTTCTCATACAGGCCGCAATGGACAGGCTCATCCCGGATATAAAAGGCAACGGTGTTCCAAGAGCAGATATCATCATCGAGGCCATCTTTGAAGATGCCGAGGTGAAGCGTCAGCTCTTTAAATCTATCGAACCACAAATGAAAGCGACTGCCATTCTGGCGACAAACACATCCAGTATACCGTTGCAGGAACTGGCAACAATACTGGCAAGGCCGGAACGCCTGGTTGGACTGCACTTTTTTAATCCCGTCGATAAAATGCCACTAATCGAGATCGTACACAGCCCGCAAACAGATGCACTGGTAAAAAACCAGGCGGCTACCTTTGCCCGCCGCATTGATCGTCTGCCATTAGCGGTTACCAGTAGCCCCGGCTTTCTAGTAAACCGTGTCCTCATGCCATATCTCATGGAGGCGGTGTATCTCGCCGATGAAGGAATCCCCCTAAAAGTCATCGATGATGCTGCTCTTGAGTTTGGAATGCCTATGGGCCCTATCGAGCTTGCCGATACCGTTGGCCTGGATATTTGTTTAAAAGTCGCCGAGATTCTTGCCAAAGATATGTCAATTATAATTCCAGAGCAATTAACTCGACTCGTCGAAAAAGGTCATTTGGGCAAAAAAACGGGCAAAGGCTTCTATGAATTTAAAGGCGGCAAAATCATTAAACCAGCCATCGCTAAAGATTATACTCCACCGACGGATATTTGCGATCGACTAATACTGCGTTTACTCAACGAAGCTATTGCCTGTCTGCATGATGGCGTTGTAGAAAATTCTGATTTTGGAGATGCGGGTATCATTTTTGGCACTGGCTTTGCGCCTTTTCGCGGTGGACCATTCCACTACATCAATGATAGAGGACAGGAACAAGTTCTCAAAATTTTGAGCACCCTTGAACAACGTTATGGTGAGCGCTTTAAAAAGGCAAATGGCTGGGTAACTGAGTAACTTTTTATACATCATGCTGATACAAGACCATATAACACCTGCAAAGGCACAAAATCTTTCCCAACTATTTTTGGAACGAGTAGCGCGTTGTCCCGATAAGGTTGCTTATAAGTATTTTGATGTCCCCCGCAACCAATGGTGTGACCTTAGTTGGCAAACCATGTCAGATCGGGTGGCTGCATGGCAGAATAGTCTGAGGCAGGAAAACCTGGCGCAAGGTGATCGTGTCGCCATTATGCTAAAAAACTCACCAGAATGGATAATATGCGAGCAAGCCGCTTTGGGTCTGGGTCTGGTGGTTGTACCACTGTATATCAATGATCGGATGGAAAACACCTGCCACATTATCAACGATGCTGAAGTGAAAGTGATTTTTATTGATGGACTGCTTCACAGTAAAACGCTGCAACCAGCAAAAGAGAACACACCATCGTTACAGAAGATTGTCTCCCTGCAAAATATTCAGGAAGTTCAGCACCCCTTATTACAGTCACTGGATGACTGGCTTATCCAGGAGACAGCATCGCCCGCTGTACTCGAATTGGGCGGGCATAGCCTTGCCAGTATTGTCTATACCTCTGGCACCACCGGTAAGCCCAAGGGCGTAATGTTGAGTCATGGCAATATTCTCTGGAATGCCTACAGCTGCTCGTTATGCTATCCTTTTAAAACAACCGATACCTACTTATCGTTTCTTCCATTATCACACATGTTTGAGCGTACCGCTGGCTATTATCTACCAATGTTAACCGGTGGCACGGTTGCCTTTTCCCGCTCAATCGATCAACTTGGTGAGGATCTCTTAGAGCATACGCCAAGCATTTTTGTAACGGTGCCACGCATTTTTGAACGGGTCTACAATAAAATTAATACACAACTAAAAACAAAATCACCACTAGCCAGAACCTTGTTTAAACTAACGGTGGACACTGGCTGGCAAAAGTTTCTTATCTCACAAAAAAAGGCACCCTGGACACCAAAACAAATGCTCTGGCCGCTCTTATATTTGCTGGTAGCACGTAAGGTCATGAAAAAACTCGGCGGCAATATGCGGCTGGCCATTAGTGGTGGCGCCCCCCTTTCTTTTGATGTCGGCAGAGTCTTCACCGGACTTGGCCTGACTATCTCTCAGGGCTATGGGATGACAGAGGCCAGCCCGGTAGTTTGCACCAACAGAGTCGATGACAACGAAATTGCCAGTGTTGGAGAGCCTATCCCCGATGTTGAAGTCAGATTAGGCAAGGACGATGAATTACAGGTTCGTTCACCAGGCATAATGCTGGGCTATTGGCGTAATGAGGTGGCCACAAAAGAAGTGATCGATGCTGATGGCTGGCTGCATACAGCAGACAAGGCCAAAATCGTCGATGGCCATATCTATATAACAGGAAGACTAAAAGAGATCATCGTATTATCCAATGGCGAAAAAATCCCACCGTCCGATATTGAAATTGCTATCACCACTGACCCCCTGTTTGAGCAGGCTTTGTTAATAGGTGAAGCAAGGCCGTTTCTCTCCGTGCTGGTTACATTGAACCGTCAGCAGTATGATCTCCTATGCCAGCAACAAGGTCTGCCGACGGATAGCGAACCAAATCATGGCAAGATTGCCGAGATTATCCTACGACTCATTAAAGATAGCCTGGCAGAATTCCCAGGCTTTGCAAAAATATACCGTGTCCATGCTGAGCATGAAGCATGGACAGTTGAAAATGGCCTCATAACACCTACGCTAAAATTAAAACGCAATGTCATACTCGACAAATATACCCAGGTCATTGATGACTTCTATAAGGGGCATTAAAAGTATGCGCCTTAGGCGAGCCGCAGGGAATTGAACACTACGGGATTAAATGGTGGAGCGACATGGCCGGATTAGAGGTTCAGCGTTAATGGCTGTAGATTAGTTAAAGTGTATCAGTGACTGGTACCTGCGGAACGATGTATCTTATTATACACATTATATTTTCCTGATGGTTTTTTCATTGGCAGACGCTTAATTTCTTTTAATGTATTCGCGTCATAGACGACCAGTGCACCATCCATATCCCAGATGCTCAATAAGGCATGTTTGCCATACCGGTCAAATTCGACATGCGCCGCTGTTTTTCCTGGCGATGGTCTAAGCGTCTTTATAATTTTAAGACTCTTTTTGTCGATAACGTGTACGGCATCTTTATTCGGCCCAAAGAACACATCCGCCCAGGCATAGGGAGAATTCTCATGGCTACGCATAAAAAACCCCGGCCCCAGTGTTTTAATTCGCTTGATGGTTTTCCAGGTAGTCATGTCAATGATACTGATTTCCGCCTTTTTCAGGTTGGGTGTTGCCATTACCCGGTGACCTTTATACATCCAGGTGATACCGGAACCCAGATGCGGTAGACCCGTTAATTCCAGATCGGCAACCTTGCGTCCTATATCCAGATTTATGACCTGTCCATTCTTTGCATTACGCGCCGCCCCCATGAGATGCGTATATGTTTGATCAAACATAAAATCATCCAGATAATCATCCAGGTGAATGATTCGTATTGGAAATGGTCCTTTTTGTTCAACCCCCTCACCATAACGATAATCATGTACAAGACCGGAATAAACCGGCTCATGTTGATCATTGTAGTAAATTTCCCACACCTCCGGAATATCTTTTAAGGCCACGATAAAACTGTTACGTGGTGCCGCTGTATAAACGGCACTCACCCGTGATGACTTACCATTTTTGCCCAGAACCGGGATGACTTTAATCGGTTTTAGATTGGCGGCATCCAGAATTACCAGAGTATGGGGTAAATAATTACCCACCAGGACATACTTACCATCACCGGATACGGCTAAATTGCGAGTGTTAATACCCGCCCTTATCTCAGAGACAGTTTTCAGATTGTAGAGATCGAATTTACTGATCCAGCCATCGCGTGAAGCAAAGTACACATATCGACCGTCTGGCGAAAATTTGGGGCCACCATGCAAGGCAATACGTGTTTTAAAGCGAAAAATAGGCTCAAATTTGTCGCCGTCAAGTATGGTAGCATGATGATCACCCAGCTCAACTACAACAAAAAGGTTTAGCATATCCGCTTTAAATACCGGTTTATCACCCAAACTACCCTGCGGGTAATAAACAGCGTGGGACCTTTTTATTTCTGTCATCCCCCATCTGGGCACATAAGCTAATGGTGTATAGATATAGCTGACAAGTTTCTGCATTTCTTCTACGGAGAGGGTTCCTGCAAAGGGCGGCATTTGTGTATCGGCACGACCATTCATAATCACAGCAAGAGCGTTTTTCTGACGCAGGCGGACCAGATTTTCAGGTAACAGTGCCGGACCCATCTCACCTAAACGGTCTGCGCCATGACAACTTGCACAGTGCAGCTTATAAAGCTTGAGAGTGGATTCCCGGTCAGCATGTGCATTAGCGGTAATGAATATTAAACTACTCAGAACAAATATATGAAATAGGGAATGTTTCATAGCAAGCATATCTTCAATTATCAACAAATAAATAAACAGGTGGTCATGCCTGTTTGTGTTGGCGAGACCATGGCGTCACCTGCAATCGTTCACCGGAACTTGCCACACCAATTTCCTCGTCACTCAGATAACAGGCCGGGTCTTCTGCCCAAAAATTACCGGTTAACTGGTAGGCACGCACACGGGTGTTACCTCCGCACACATCAAGATAGCTGCACTCTCCGCATCTACCTTGTAACGCTCGTGGCTGTGACTTCAATCCATCCATTAACGGATCTGTACGGTCTGGCCAGATTTCAGAAAAAGGACGCTTTTTTACATTGCCCAGCGAATAATCCCACCAGAAGGTATCAGGGTGTACATTGCCAAGATTATCAATATTGGCAATGTTGACCCCGGATGCGTTGCCTCCCCATTGGGATAATTTTGCACGCATATGTTCAATTTTCTCGGGAAACCGTTTAGCTATCCAGAGCAGCAGGTAGACACCATCGGCGTCGTTATTGCCGGTAACAAATTCGCGTTCACGCCCTGCCTCGATATCCTGCCAGCAGGTATCAAACAGAAAATCCATAGCCGCACGGGTTAAAGAATGCACAACATCATCATTACGATTCTTGTTGCCCCGACCTGCGTAGTTTAAATGTGAAAGATAAAACTTGTCGATTTGTTCTTGTTGCATGATATTAATTAACTCGGGTAACTCATGAGCATTATCCATGGTCAAGGTAAAACGCATACCTACCTTAATGCCGGCCTGATGGCATAAACGTATACCATGCATGGATTCGTCAAATGCACCCGGTTTGCGCCGAAATATATCATGGGTCTCTCTCATGCCATCAATACTGATACCAACGTAGTCATAGCCAATCGCAGCGATGGCGTCAATATTGAATTCATTAATCAGCGTACCATTGGTTGAGAGCCCTACGTAAAATCCCATATCTTTGGCACGCCTCGATATATCAAATATGTCCGGCCTTAATAATGGCTCGCCACCGGATAATATAAGTACCGGCACCTTGAATGTCTTCAGATCATCCATCACATCAAACACCTGCTGAGTACTCAGCTCACCAGGAAAATCCTTGTCGGCCGATATGGAGTAACAGTGTTTACAGGTAAGATTACAGCGACGGACCAGGTTCCAGATAACGACTGGCCCGGGCGGATTACGTTTGACGCCAATGAGAGTTGGAGTTTCTAACTCGCGCATATATTGGCTAATACGAAACATAGGTAATTTCTCAGGTTAACAGGCGCATGCCGGTTTTTTTCAGGATACGACTACTGAACAGAATATCGTGACCACAATCTGCATCGCCCAGCAAGTTTGCAATTTCATCAACTAGTAGCAAGGCATCTTCCCGATTGTGGGCATGTACCATGGCAAAGAGGTTATAGGGCCAGTCCGGCAAGCATCTTGGTCTGTGATAGCAGTGGCTAACAAAATTGAGTGCGCCGACTCTAGGCCCAAGTTCTGCAATCAACTCATCGGGTACATTCCATACCGTCATACCATTGCCCTTATAGCCCAGCATATAGTGATTAGGTACGGCGGCAATTCTGCGAATAATACCCTTTTTCTGCATATCCAAGAGGCGTTGCCTGACTTCATTACCCGAGGCACCTATACTTTCCGCAATAACATCATAGGGTCTTGACACCAATGGCAACCCACATTGAGTCGCCTGAATAATTTTTCGATCTGTTTCATCGACAAATAATTCATGAACTGATTTACTTTTACCATTCCTTGCTATTTGCGCTGTCACTGCAATATTCATATCCCGCCTTATCAAACCTGTAATTGCAAGCCAATAAAATATTCTTCCAGCTTGGGCATATTGAACACCTTCAAACCGGTACGCTGTTCAATCTCACGATTCACCTGACCAATTTGCTCTGGTGTTTCCGTTGCCAGCACATACCACATATTAAAGGCATGATCACGCCGGTAATTGTGCGCAACTTCAGCATAACTGTTTACCACATCTGCGACATTAGCATAGTCCGCTTCCGGCACCTGGATAGCAACAAGACTGAATGCCCCACCCAGCCTTTGGGCGTCGTACATTGGGCCAAAGCGTGTTAATGTTTTCTCCTCCAGCATCCGTGACAGCCTGTCGAGCAATTCCATTTCAGTAATACCTATCTGCATTGCGACTTCAGCGTACGGCTCTTCAATTATAGGAAAACCTGTCTGTAATAGGTTTACGATATTGCGGTCAAGGTCATCCATTGGTTAACTTACCGTCTTTGTGGCATTGTCTTTTCGATAAATGGCGCCGCGCTGCTTAAATCGGCGAGTACTGAATAAAATATCATGGTCAATATTTATCAGATCACAAGCTTCTATTATGATCTGAATATTTGCCAGTACACTCTCGCGATCTCGCCCATGAATCATCGTAAATAGATTATAAGGCCAATCCGGCAAGCGGCGGGGGCGCTGGTAACATAAGGTAACAAATTCAAACTGCCCCATGCAAAATCCCAGTTTACTAACGGAATCATTAGGAATGTTCCATACAGTCATGGCATTAGCCCGATATCCAAGCTCATGATGTCGCACCACAACACCCAGGCGTTTAATTACCTTATCGTTGCTTAGTCGTTGCAGGCGTGAGATGACCTCTCTCTCATCGATATCCAGAAGTTTACCAAGGTCTGCATACGGTGTTGCCGTCAAAGGTAGGCCTACCTGGATCAAATCAATCAGGGACAGGTCCTGCTCATCCAGTAAAGCCTGTTCAGGTAAGGCCGGTCGACGTAGCCTGACTTTCATGTCCATTTTAAATCAAACCCCAGGTCAATGTGATAATCCTCAAGCATGGGTAGATACATCACCGCTATACCACTACGCTGTTCTATATCATCGAGAATTGCGTTGAGTACCTGCTCATCACTGGCCGTGAGCACAAACCACAGGTTAAAGTGGTGCTCTCTCTGGTAATTATGATTAACTTCACTATAGCTGTTAATCATGGTGGCGACCTCTTCCAGCCTGTCTGTCGGCACCGCCATTGCCGCGAGTGTACTTGCGCCTATGCTGTTGGCGCGAAATACCGCACCAACGCGACTAATAAAACCTCGTTTCTGCAACTGTGTCAGCATGCCAATAATGACTTCTTCTGTAGTGTCAAACTTTCTGGCGATCTCCTTGAATGGACGCGACACCAAGGGAAATCCATGCTGAAAATCATTTAATAAATGTTTTTCCAAATTGGTAATGTCTGTATTGGTAGAATGCATGTTATATCTCCAACATTATAACCCAATACGATCTGCACGATCAGTAAGAAATATTCCACTTGGCTTAGTCATAGGCAATATTTTGATACGATTGAAATTAGCGGTATCGTAAACGCTAACTTGATTAGCATCTCTAGCTGAAATCCAGATTTGTTCACCACGTGGTGTAAAGGCCATGTGTAACACTGCTTTTCCAGGTTTAAGTGTTTTTATGACACGTAATTTTTCAGTATTGATAACTTGCACCGTATCATTTCTTGGGTAAGCAAAGTTTACCCATACCTGCCGTCCATCAGGACGCGCCATGACAAAAACCGGCTGCCCATGGACAGCAATGCTAGTAATACGTTTCCAGTTGTGTCGGTTAACGACTAGCACCTCATTACGGCCGACCTCAGGCAAAAAAGCATAGTCCTCTGTCATTGCCCAGCCTTCCAGATGCGGCATTTTATAGACCGGCATTTTTTTATCACCCCGGCCATAGTCGTTAAGAATACGCTTTACCCCCTTCTCTGGGTGCCATAGGTCCAGCAATGCAAGTCCATCCTCGCCGAATAGACCTGCAATATAGTAACGGCCATCGGGTGTAATTAATCCATCATACGGATGTATACCAATATTTTTAAATTTAGTAATGACGGGATGTCCGCTACTAAAATCAGCTATCCATATTTGGCCGGCATCATAAAGTGAAAACACAAAACGTTGCCCCGGCGCATCTACCAGACCAACCACTTTGGAACGTTTATGCTCATTACCATAGGCAGCCGGTATAATCGCTTGCAATTTTAAGGTGTCTGATGAAAAGACTTTCACCCCACCAGGGGTATAATTAGAAACGGCGACTAGTTTTCCATCTTGTGAAATAGCTCCACCAATACTATTACCCGATTGAATGATGCGTTTAACTATTTTACCTCGTAGTATATCAATCTTTGTCAAACCACCATCTCTGCCAAAGACATAGGCATAGCGTTCATCACGAGAATATACAACTATGGCATGAGATAAATCTCCCATCCCAGAAACCCGATTAAGGGATACATGTTGCGTTGTATCGATAATTTGTACACTGCCAGTTGCGCGCTCAATAACCACACCAAGATCACCTGTACCGCGCAAACTACTACATGCGACTGACAGCATTAGGAAACAAACCAGAATAACCGACCTTAAAACTGACGTCATTGGGAAACTCCTGCATATAATGTATCGACTAACCAGCGAACTTCTTCCCTGCTTAATATCGATTCCCATGGTGGCATTGGTGTGCCCGGACGTCCTTGTAGAATTGTCATTTCAATCATCCTGCGTGATTTGTTTTTTAACGCCTCCGGCGTTAGTGCCGGCCCCAGACCACCTTTCAAGGTCATGCCGTGACATGAACCACAATCCTGTAGTAACAGGTTTTTTAATTCAATGCGACGCTGTTCCGTTATATTATTAGCTGCATCATCAGCATAAACCGTCACACAAAACATCAATGCTAATACCATTAATAGTTGCTTCAGCGGCTGGTTATAAGATTTAACCATGCTGAATTTGTTCCCTGTGTAAAAAGTAGTTATCCGGAGCATCGAGCGATGAAAACCAGTCTAGAGAATAAGCAAGTGAGACAACGTTGCCAATAACGAAAATAACCGGAGGCTGTAGCATGGATTTGTGGGTATCCTCAGGTAAGCTGGATAACGTCGATATGACACGTTGTTGTCGTGCTGTTGTTCCATCCTGTATCGCGGCTGCCGGTGTGTTGGTATCAAGCCCTGCCGCCAGTAATTTATCGCAAATAAGTTCAATATTGGCCAGCCCCATATAGATCACAATGGTTTTATCCGCATCGGCGAGGGATCGCCAGTCAAGCTCAAGAGGCTGACCGGTCTGGCTATGTCCGGTAACAATCTGCACCCCTTTCGCCAGTCCACGATGGGTCAGCGGGATACCTGCATAAGCACTACACGCCGAGGCGGCGGTAATACCCGGTACAACCTCGAAGTTGATACCCTTTTGTGCCAGTACCAGGGCCTCCTCACTGCCACGGCCGAATATGAAAGGGTCACCCCCTTTTAGACGAACGATACAACGCTCACCTTCCGCTAGATTGATAAGCAATTGATTGATTTCATCCTGAGGCAGGGTGTGGTTGCCGGATTTCTTACCGACATATATACGGCTTATACCAGGGGGAATCTGTTCGAGAATGGCCGTGGATACCAGTCGGTCATAAACAATTACATCGGCATTCTGCAACAGACGTAGCGCTTTTACAGTGAGTAATTCCGGATCGCCTGGGCCAGTTCCGACAAGATAGACCTTAGCCTTTTGATTCACGACCAGCACCTCCACTGAACAACTTCTTTTTAAAGGTATGGCGGGGAATGCTCCCCGCCAATTTGGCTTATTTAAAATCCATTCTAGTAAATGTCATGCATAGTGTTATAGACATTAAATTTACCCGTTGGAGTTACCAGGCGCTTGTCTTTGATGACAGCCTTCAGTTTAAGTGTCTTGTCATTAACAATAACTATGGCTGACTGTTGCTTCGCCCCACTCCATACCGAGAACCAGACTTCATCTCCTTTGACGTTAAATTCAGGCTGTACGATACGCTTTGGTCCAGCACCCAATTTTGCCCAAGCTGCTATAGGTAAAACTTTGTATGGCTTATCAGGATGTTTAAGGTCAAACACCGCTACTGACTGACTGATTTTTGCAACTGGATTCAGCGGCGTATCTACATACAGATGTGTCGACTTTGGATGTGTCTTAATGAAAAGTGAACCACCACCCTGTCCTATCAACGTACGGACTACTTTCCAGGCATATTTCTTATGTCCTTTTGGATCTGTACCAATAACAGAAATCTTGTTATCTCCCAGGTCACTCGTCGCCCACACAGGGCCATACTTGACATCCTTGAAGTTAGCACCACGCCCTGGATGTGGTATTTTACCAACATCGATCAGTGCTGTCAGTTTGTCCGTTTTTGAATCGACAACCGCGATCTTATTAGACTTATTGGCCGCAGTCAGGAAGTAACGTTGCGTAGAATCCCAACCACCATCATGCAGGTAACGAGCAGCATCGATGGATGTCACCTCTAAATTATCCAGATCCGAATAATTCACCATTAGGACTTTGCCTGTTTCCTTAACGTTAACGATGAACTCCGGCTTTTCATGTGAGGCCACGATTGCAGCAACACGAGGTTCCGGATGATATTCCTGCGTATCTACCGTCATGCCGCGGGTGCTAACGATCTTTAATGGTTCCAGTGTATCACCCTTCATGATGGTGTATTGCGGTGGCCAGTAGGCCCCGGCTATCGCATACTTATCCTCATAGCCCTTATACTTGGATGTTTCTACTGAACGCGCCTCCATACCTACTTTAATTTCTGCTACGTTATCCGGTTTTTTCATCCACAGGTCAATCAGATTAACCTTGGCGTCACGACCTATGACATACAGGTAGCGCCCTGATGTTGAGAGGCGTGAAATATGTACGGCGTAGCCGGTGTTGACTATATTAATAATCTTTTTAGTATCACCATCAATGAGTGCGACCTGCCCTGCATCGCGCAAGGTTACCGAAAACACATTCTTCAGGTTGTACTTATTCATTTGCCGTTTAGGACGTTTATTTACCGGAATTATGACTTTCCAGCTGGCCTTCATTGCTTTCATGCCAAATTCAGGCGGCACGGGAGGCTCGTGTTGTAGATAACGTGCCATTAAATCCACATCTTTTTTGGATAGCTCGCCCGAAGTACCGAAATTAGGCATGCCACCGGGTGAGCCATAACGGATAAAGGCCTTCAGATACTCGGTGCCTTTCTTCAGGGTAATATCCGGTGTTAGCGGTTTACCTGTAGCCCCTTTGCGCAACACGCCATGGCAACCTGCGCAACGCTCAAAAAAGATCTCTTTTGCCCGGGTAAATTCAGCCTTGGTGAGTGGTGGCGCCTTGGGCGTGATTTGCTCCTTGACGGTACTGGGGTCTATTGAAGTAGGAGCCCCCTCGTAACGCATTTCTTCTCCCTTTGTTCCCGGGTGTTCATTGTTCGCCGCAAATGCTGGTGCACCAGCCAGAGCCCCTGCCAGTATCACACCTGTAATAGATAGTTTGTTGCAATTCATAACAGCTTCCTCATAGAGTGGTTATGGTTCGAAATATCAATCCCCTGTAACTAAAAAGCTAATACTTATATTTAAGAAATACCTTGATATAGGTCAAGCGGCAAAATTTCATAAATCAGGCGAAACAACAGTATCTCGAAATTTAATAAACCACCCCGCAGCAAGCGGACGGGGTAGTTTATTGG
>Ga0209633_10003085_pt1 | contig 15549 bp, 15 predicted proteins | sample Cruoilmetagenom1_FD_187290 | JGI IMG/M metagenome (GOLD analysis project Ga0209633, IMG submission 187290) | Oil polluted marine microbial communities from Coal Oil Point, Santa Barbara, California, USA - Sample 1 (SPAdes) (version 2) | ecosystem: Environmental > Aquatic > Marine > Oil seeps ... | reverse complement strand
TGTGCCAGCCCCACCAAGAATGGTCATGATCACGACTTCGCCGCCAACGGTCCATTGCATGCGCTCGGCCCCCGCCAGTGGGTCCATTGAGGCCAGCAAACCGCCCGCCAAACCGGCGTACATTCCTGAAATCACGAAGGCCGCCAATGTGTAGGGGCGTGGATTCAGGCCGGTGTAGGACATGCGTTGTTGGTTGGATTTCACGGCCCGCAGCATCATCCCGAATGGCGAGCGGAAAATGCGCAAGGAGATGTAGAACGCGATGATGGCGATGATCGCACAGATGTAGAATCCGACGTTGAAAGTGAACAGATGACTGCCGATTTCCAATTTGTAGGATGAACTCATTTGCAGGCCGAATATGTTGGTGTATTGCGCCGCATCGGCACTGTCCAAGATCCGTGGATCGTTGGGCCGAATTTGCAGGCCGGTTTCCCCGTTGGTCAGGGGCGTCAGCACCGAATAGGCCAGATTATATGACATTTGCGCAAAGGCCAGCGTCAGGATCGAGAAGTAAATCCCCGAACGGCGCAGTGAAATATAACCGATCAGCAGGGCAAACAGGCCCGACATGATCACCGCCAGAATGATGCCCGGAATGATGTTCATCGACAGCAGTTTGAACATCCAAACGGCTGAATAACTGCCCACACCCAGAAAGGCTGCGTGGCCGAATGACAGGTATCCGGTCAGGCCGAACAGGATGTTGAACCCGATGGCAAAGATGCCAAAAATTGCCACACGCTGCATCAGATCAGGATAGCCGCCGTTGAACTGCGCCATCGCGCTGCCTTCGGCAAAGGGTTGCATTAAAAACGGGGTGAACACCGTTAGAGCAATGACAATCAAAAGGAATTTGGTGTCGCGTTTGTTTAGTCCGAGCATGGTCTATTCCTCCATCACGCCGCGTTTACCCATCAGGCCGCGAGGACGCAGCAGAAGGATAGCAATGGCTGTCAGGTAAATGATGATTTGGTCGATGCCAGGCAGGAATTGCTTGATCTCGTTCATGGATGCGAAGCTTTCGAGGATGCCCAAAAGGAAGCCCGCCAGCACCGCACCGGGGAGTGACCCCATGCCGCCAACCACCACCACAACAAAGCTAAGCACCAAGAAGTCCATGCCCATGTGATAGTTTGGCGAGTTGATCGGCGCGTACATCACCCCGGCTACACCGGCCACAGCGGCGGCGATGCCAAACATGATGGTAAAGCGTTTGTCGATGTTGATGCCCAGCAGGCCAACGGTTTCGCGGTCTGCCATACCGGCGCGTACAACCATCCCGAAGGTGGTAAAGCGCAAGAAAGCAAACACCGCGCCGATGATGCCCAGCGAGAATGCGAAATAGATGATCCGCCAGTAAGGGTAGATGATGGCGTTGGCTTTAAAGCCCAGCATCACGCCAAAGTCGTATGACCCGCGGAACGATTCAGGTGCGCCAGTGGGGATTGGGTTGGCGCCGTAAAACTGTTTGACGACTTCTTGCAGCACGATCGCCAGACCAAATGTCACAAGAATTTGGTCGGCGTGGGGGCGTTTATAGAAATGCTTGATCAACCCGCGTTCCATGATAAATCCGACCGCGATCATGATCGGTATTGCGAATAGAACGGCCAGAGGCACCGACCAGTCGATGATGGATGCGCCCATTTCGGGGCCAAACCATGTTTCGACATAGGGGGTCTTCACTTTGGCAGGATTGCCCAGAAAATCGGTTTTGGTCGGGTCCAGCACGATGCTGGATATGTTCAGGATTTTTTGCAACGTGACAGCGCAGAACGCGCCGATCATGAACAGGGCACCGTGGGCGAAATTGACCACGCCAAGAGTGCCGAAAATCAAGGTTAGGCCAAGGGCGATCAACGCATAAGCGGAGCCTTTGTCCAAGCCGTTTAAAATTTGAAGTAATATCTGGTCCATCGTCCCCGCCTGACACTATTTGATGGTCCAGCCGCGCAGTTTCGCGCGGCTGGTCGTGTATCATAAAGTTTTGGAGCGTTTAGGCGCCTGGGTTACATTCGCCCAATGTGCCACCTGCAAACATCTCGTGGTCAACCGCATACTCAACTTGGGCACGTGGTGTGACTTCAACGATTTCCAGAAGGTCAAACTCGTTTTCTGGGTTCTCTTTACCCTTCACAACAAGCACGTCTTTGAAGCACTGGTGATCTTCGGCACGGTAGTGCGTAGGACCATTGCCCAGACCATCAAAGTCAAAGCCTTCGAGCGCTTCTGCAACCGCACAAGGATTATGTGTGCCAGCGCGCTGACAGGCATCAGCATAAAGCATTGTCTGACAATATACGGTGTGCGCCGCCTGTGAAGGTGGGAAGCCGTATTTGGTGCCGAAGGATTTAACGAAGGCTTTGGAGCCTTCATCCGTCAGTGACCAGTGCCAGTTGGTTGAACCAAAGATACCCGCAACGTTTTCGCCAGCACCCTTAGCCATCAGGCGAGAGTAAAGAGGCACAACGATTTCAAAGTTTTTGCCGTTGACTTGCTTGTCGCGCAGGCCGAACTGCACAGCCGCTGTCAGCGAGTTCACCATGTTGCCGCCGTAGTGGTTCAGAACCAGAATATCAGCGCCAGAGTTCAGAACAGGCGCGACATAAGACGAGAAGTCGGTCGTTGCCAGAGGTGTCAGCACGTTGTTGACAGTTTCCCAACCCTTGGCCTCGGTCGCAGCGGCGATAGAGGCCTGCTGTGTCCAGCCCCAAGTGTAGTCAGCTGTCAGGTGGTATGCTTTACGATCCGCGCCGTACATTTTTTCCAGCACAGGTGCCAGAGCCGCCGCAGACATGTAACCGTTAAAGAAGTGGCGGAAGCCGTTGGCTTTCTTGTCTTTACCAGTTGTGTCGTTTGAGTGGGTCAAACCGGCCATAAAGATAACGCCAGCTTCTTGGCACAGGCCTTGAACGGCAATCGCAACACCGGAAGAAGAACCGCCCGTGATCATCACAGCGCCATCTTTTTCGATCATGGATTTCGCAGACGCACGCGCCGCATCAGATTTGGTCTGCGTGTCACCGGTTACGAATTCAACTTTGTTGCCAAGGATACCCGTGCCGTCCAGTGCTTTGGACGAAAACGTGCTCATCATGCCGCCATCGCCGCCGCCGTTGATGTGCTCAACAGCCAGCTCATAGGCGCGCAGTTCGTCAGCACCCTCATCAGCGTAGGGGCCGGATTGTGGTACGTTAAAGCCCAATGTGACTTTGCCGTTGCTTGGTGCGTTGGTGTAGCCGCCGTGGCTGGCAGCCCAAACATTGCCAGTGAACAGGGTTGGCATCGCCAGGCCTGCACCAGCTGCGGCACCTGTTTTGATCAGGCCGCGACGTGTAAGTTTAGAATTAGACATGTAGTCCTCCCGTTTCGGGTTTCCCCGCGTTGTGACTGTACCTCCTCGTACAGCCGTACCCTTTACAAGGCTCTCCTATCATCGGCGACATTAGGTAAATCTGGCAACAACTACCTTGAATAAATGGATAATATTGTAAATAACTAAACAAATGAAATTTGCTAATTGTAAATTTATTATCGAAACCCCGGGTGAACCCCTTGAGAAGGTAAGGAAATATTAATGTCACGCCACATCCTGACGGGGAGCCGGATTCGCACCAAGCGGTTGGAAATTGGTTTGAAACAGGCTGCGGTGGCGCAAAAAGTGGGGATATCGCCCGCTTATCTAAATTTGATTGAACACAATAAACGCAGAATCGGCGGTAAGCTGCTGTTGGATTTGGCGCAGGTGTTGGGTGTGGATGCGGCGCTGCTGTCGGAAGGGGCCGAGGCGACCTTGATGGCCAGTTTGGCGGACGCGGCATCACAGGAAGGCGTTGGCGAGGTGGGCCGTGCCGAGGAGTTCGCGGGGCGCTATCCGGGTTGGGCCGGTGTGCTGGCAGCGCAGCATGACCGGATCAAGCGTTTGGAGCATACGGTGGCGACAATGACAGACCGAATGACACATGATCCGTTTTTGTCGACTTCCCTGCATGAGGTGTTGTCCACAGCGGCCTCAATCCGTTCGACCGCGTCGATTTTGGCGACGGGCGAGGCGGTCGAGCCGGAGTGGCAAGCACGGTTCCAACGCAATTTGCTGGAGGATGCCAAGCGGTTGGCGGACGGGGCGGGGGCACTGGTGTCGCATCTGGACAGCGAAGGTGAAGAGGATACGATGCTGGGTACGCCACTGGAGGCGCTCGAAGAGTTTTTGGCAGCGCGGCAATACCATTTGGCGGAGGTTGAGACCGGCGATGACATTGTCGCGAACGAGGCGGTTCAGGATTATGTGTCACGGTACCGGCGCGATGCCGCGGCGATGCCGCTGACTGAGTTCGCTAATGCACTGCAACAGGGGGCTGACCCTGTGCAGTTGGCAGATCAATTTGATGTTGCGGTGTCAGCGGTGCTGCGCCGGGTCGCGACACTGCCCTTGAATGAGGGGCAAGAGCCTGTCGGGTTGGTTGTGTGTGATGGATCGGGCACGGTGACGTTTCGTAAGCCCGTGGACGGTTTTTTGGTGCCACGATTTGGGGCCGCCTGCCCTTTGTGGCCGCTCTATCAGGCGATGTTGCGCCCGCAGGTGCCGATCCGTGCCGTGGTCGAGCAGGCGGGGCGCAATACGCCACGGTTTTTGGTTTATGCGGTGGCCGAGTTGCGCAACTCTGCGGGGTTTGACGCGGTGCCGATTGTGGAGGCGACCATGTTGATGTTGCCGGAAAGTCGTGCGGATGTTGGCGGGGGCGCGCAACCGATTGGGTCGAGCTGTCGGATATGTCCGCGGGCGGGTTGCGCAGCGCGGCGCGAGGCGTCAATTTTGGCCAGCGAAGGGTAAGGGTGTTCAAAGGAGACCCTTCGGGTCGCTTTACTTTTGGTGCCTGCGGCGCGGATATTTGTAGAACAATGAATGGAAAGGGATCGCGATGATAGTGAGTGAGAAGATTTCGGTTGAAGGGTTTGAGGGTACGGTTAGTCGGGACAACGATTTGACAGGGCCGTTGCCAGGGGTGTTGGTCGCACATGCGTTTGGGGGGCAGGGTGATTTTGACACCGGAAAGGCCGAGGAATTGGCACGGCTGGGGTACGTGGCGATTGCGATTGATATGTATGGCAAGGGGCGGCGAGCTGGCAGTCCGCAAGAGGCTTCAGAGTTGATGCACGAGGTGACGGATGATCGCCCGCAGGTGGCAGCAAGGATGCAGATGTGGTTGGACGTTTTGGCGGATCTGCCGGATGTGGATGCAGGTCGTATGGCGGCGATCGGGTTTTGCTTTGGTGGGAAATCGGTATTGGATTTGGCAAGGTCTGGGGCGAATTTAAGGGCTGTTGTCGGGTTTCATGCAGTATTGGATGCGCCTGAGGTGACGGTGGATGCACCTGTGCTGGCGTCGGTATTGGTGTTGCATGGCTGGGATGATCCATTGGCGACACCGGCACAGTTTTCAGAGCTGGGCGCCGAGTTGACGCGGCGCGGCGCGGATTGGCAGGCGATGGCGTATGGCGGGACAGGGCATGCGTTCACCAACCCGCTTGCGAATGCGGCCGAGGACGGGATGATGTATAATGCGTTGACCAACGAGCGGGCTTGGGCAGCAATGGCTGGGTTTTTGGCCGAGCGGTTTGAGGCGTGATCATGGAGCAAAGGTTTTATTTCTTACGCCATGGGCAGACACAATGGAACAAGGACAGGATTATCCAGGGTCAAGCGGATTAACAGTTGAATGACCTGGGCCGTGCGCAGGCCGCAGTTGCGGCCAAAGTGTTGAAGACCGAGCCTATCGCACGGATCATCGCCAGCCCATTGTCGCGCACCAAGCATACAGCGCAGGCGGTGGCTGCTGAAAACGGTTTGGAGATCGTGTTTGATGAAGATTTGATGGAATGCCATTTGGGAGATCACGAGGGTGAGCCCTATGGTGATTGGGTGCCGGAGTATTGGGCAGGGACTTATACACCGCCAGGTGGTGAGACATTTCATCAGTTTCGCGCGCGGGTTTGGGGGGCGATGCAACGGGCGATTGCGCTTGGCCCCAACACGTTGATTGTGGCCCATGGCGGGTTGTGGTTGGCGGCGCAAGAATATGTGACGTTGGCACCGCCGATGCGATTGACGCAGAATGCTTTGCCACTGGCCGTGCGCCAAAGTGAGGGGTGCTGGGCCTATGAGATATTGGGTGAGGATGCGGCGGGTTGAAGGGTGCTATTTTGGGCGTGCGGGCAGGTTGATGGCAACGACGCCCAGCAGGGCAGCGCCGAGGCCCAGCCCAATCATGGGTGTGATATGTTCGCCCAAAAACACCACGCCCAGCACCACGCCGACGCCAGCCCGCAGATAGGCCTGACTGGTAACGCCGAGTGAGCCCAAGGTGTTCACCAGTCTGAAGTAGATCAGCAACGCGCCGCCTGTGCAAAATACGGCAAGGATGCTGGCGGCGATCAGGGCTTCGGGCGAGGGGCGCAATGTCCAGGGTTGATCAAAGGCCAGCGACAGCGGCACCAGCCAAACCGTGGCCCAGATCATGGTGGTTGCCGAGGTCACAGCGGGGCTGAGATGGGCGAAGTTCTTACCATAGATCGCGGCGCAAGCGTAAAGAAGCGCGCCGGTCAGTGCAGCCAACGCACCGGCCAGTTGGGTGCCGAACCCGTTGAGGGCTTCTGTGCCGACAATCAGCACGACACCGATCAAGCCCAACAATGCGCCGCCCAGCTTAAGCGGGCTGATATGTTCATGACGGGTGATAAGCAAGGTGATGAAGAACACGAATATCGGCGCTGTGGAGTTCAGCACGCTGGCCAGACTGCTATCAACATATTGCTGCCCCCATGCCAAGATGGTCCAGGCTAGGATGCTGTTTAGCATCGACTGGATCAACAGCTTGCCCCATGTGCGCGCATCACTGGGCAGGCGGTCATTTCGAACGGCGACAACGATGAGCAAGAATAATGTCGCAATGCTGACCCGGATCGCGATCAGGGTGAAGGGCGGGATTTCAGCCACGGCGATTTTCAAGAACAGGTAACTGGAGCCCCAGAGCAACGCGAGTAGGGCCAAGAGCGGACCTTCTACCCAGAGGTTCGGTTTGGTTTCGGGCATTTTGATTTCCAGTTTGCGGTGGTCAGCCGTGTCTAGCCCAGTTTGGCGAGTAAATGAAGCGGTGTAGGTTGAACTGTTTCTGCCAGATGATTGGTTTGACGGCAAAGTGAGGTAGGGTTGCTTTGGAACTGGGCAATAGAAAGGGCAAAGACATGACGAATGTTGCGCTTATCACGGGAGCCTCGGCAGGGATTGGCAAGGCGTTTGCCCGTTACCATGCCGCGCGGGGGGGGATTTGATCCTGACGGCGCGGCGTGAGGCAGATTTGAACGCGCTAAAGGAAGAGCTGGAGGCCGCGCATAAGATCAATGCAACCGCTTTTACACTGGATTTGGGGGGGCCGGGCGGAGCTGATCCGTTGGCTCAAGCCGTATCCAAGGCGGGGTTGAAGGTAGATATTTTGATCAACAACGCCGGGTTTGGCGGCCTTGGGCGACATGTGGAGCGAGACTTGGCGGAGGGCAGGCGATGATTGATTTGAACGTCAAGGCGCTGGTGACTTTGGCACATGTCTTTGGGCAACAAATGGTTGCGCAGGGGAGTGGTAAGATCCTGAATGTCGGGTCAACCACCGGGTTTATGCCAGGGCCACAACAGGCGGTTTACTTTGCAACCAAGGCGTTTGTGAATTCGTTTAACCAAGCCATAGATCACGAATTGCGCGACCGCCGCCAGTGTCGCCAAACACGATTATGATGGCATGATGGCGGGCAAATTGGTGGCGGTGAATGAGCGCCCACTGAGCATTTTGACGGGCTGGATCATTCCATTGCTGCCACGGCGGATGGTTTTGAGAATGGTTGAAAAGCTGCAATCGAAATAGCTGTGACGATTGCAAACAGCCCTTGTCCCCTATGGGGCGGGGTTGTTTTGCATAGCCTCGCTCGCAACTATTCTACCCGAAAGTGCAGGGATGTTTTGACACGCGCGTGCTTCTTAGGGATAGTAAGGGCGCGCCGAAAAGGCCAAGCCGTCATCAGGTTCAGGGGGGAGACTGACAGGTGGGCAAAAAAGTCCTACTCATAGAAGATGAGCCAAACATCATCGAGGCTATCAGTTTTATACTGAAGCGCGATGGCTGGATTGTGGCCACCCATGCCGATGGCACCACGGCGATTGCCGCTGTTGAGCGCCATGCGCCCAACGTGGTGGTGTTGGATGTGATGTTGCCGGGGCGCTCGGGGTATGATGTGTTGCAGGACCTTCGCAGCGTTGATGCGACACGCAGCTTGCCTGTGTTGATGTTGACCGCACGGGGACAGACCAAAGACCGCGAAATGGCGGAGCGTTTGGGGGCCAGTCGTTTCATGACAAAACCTTTTTCAAACAAAGAGGTGCTGGCCTGCATTCAGGAACTGGTGCAAGCTTGAACGAACGGCGTGCCCCCTTGTTTTTGGAGCGCGAGAGCTATCGGCAGCGGCGTGCAATTGATGCTGCGCGATTGTTGCCATTGGTTGGGTTTGTGGCGCTGTGTTTGCCGATACTCTGGGGCAACGGCGAGACGGATGCGGGGGCTGATGGCGCGCGCATGACCTCGGTTGGGGTGATATATCTGTTCGGGGTCTGGATCGTGTTGATTGGGGCGGCTTTGGTGCTGTCGCGACGTTTGCGCCGCATAGATGCGGAACAGGGCACGCCTGACTGATGCAGCCGTTTAACATCCTGATTGCCGTTTGTCTGGCCTATGTTATGGCGCTGTTTTTGATCGCTTTTGTGGCAGATCGACAGGCCAAACGTGGTCAATTGGGGTGGTTGCGTTCGCCGCTGGTCTATACGCTAAGCCTGTCCATTTACTGCACAGCTTGGACGTTTTATGGCGCGGTTGGCTATGCCGCACGGTCGGGGTTGGAATTTGTAACCATCTATTTGGGGCCGACATTGGTTATGGTCGGCTGGTGGTGGATTTTGCGTAAACTGGTGCGGATCGGGCGCAGCCAGCGGATCACCTCGATTGCTGATTTGATATCGTCGCGCTATGGCAAATCCAACCTGTTGGGGGTGATCGTCACCTTGATGGCGGTGATCGGCACCACACCCTATATCGCATTGCAATTACAGTCGGTGACGCTGTCGTTTGCAGTGTTCGCACAAGAGACCTCCAGCAGTGGGTGGGGCGCATCCGATTTAAATGCCACAGCCCTGTGGGTGGCGGCGGGGTTGGCGTTGTTCACGGTTCTGTTCGGCACCCGAAATCTGGATTCAAACGAGCGCCACTACGGTGTGGTGACAGCTATCGCGGCCGAGGCTGTGATGAAGTTGTTTGCGTTGATTGCGGTTGGGGTGTTTGTGGTTTGGGGGGTCGCGGGCGGGGCAGGCGATATTTTGACCCGCATTGACGCATCGCCGATTGCCGGTTGGGATATAAAGCCGGGGCGCTGGGTCAGCCTGACCTTGTTGTCGGCGGTGGCCTTCCTGACCCTGCCGCGGATGTTTCAGGTGATGGTGGTTGAAAACGTCGATGAGCGCCATTTGGCCACGGCCAGTTGGGCGTTCCCGCTGTACCTGTTTCTAATGAGCCTGTTTGTGGTGCCTATCGCGGTGGTCGGATTGGACTTGTTGCCAGCTGGATCAAACCCCGATTTGTTCGTTTTGACAGTGCCGCTGTCGCAGGGGCGCGATGGTTTGGCGATTTTCTCGTTTTTGGGCGGGTTTTCCTCGGCCACATCTATGGTGATCATCGCGGCGATCGCCCTGTCAACTATGGTGTCAAACCATATTGTGATGCCAATTTGGCTGAGTGTCTCACAACAAGGCGCGACTGTGTCTGGCGACGTGCGGCAAGTGGTATTAATGGCGCGTCGCATATCAATCGCACTGGTTTTGGCGCTGGGTTATGCCTATTTTAGGCTATCGGGCGGCGGCACGGCTTTGGCGGCGATCGGGTTGATCTCCTTCGTCGGGGTGGCGCAGTTTTTACCGGCCTTGCTGGGGGGCATTTTCTGGCGCGGCGCGACCAAGGTCGGGGCGGCGGCCGGTTTGTTGACGGGGTTTGTACTCTGGGCATTTACGTTGTTTTTGCCAAGCTTCGGTAGCTCCTTCATTCTGCCCGCTTCGGTGTTGGCGGATGGGTTGTTCGGCATCAATTGGTTGCGTCCACAGGGCCTGTTCGGGGTCAGTGGTATGGACCCGTTGGTGCATGCAATTTTCTGGAGCTTGGCGCTAAACACCATCGCGTTTTGCGTCGGATCACTGGCCAGTTTTCCAAAACCGCAAGAACGCCTGCAAGGGGCACAATTCGTTAATGTTTTTGACCACAACCCGAACTCACAAGGCTGGTTTAGTGGTGCTGCCGAAGCCGAAGACCTGTTGGTGATGGCACAGCGGATTTTGGGTCCAAAGCAGGCGCAGGACCTGTTTGCACAGGCGGCGGAACGTCAGGGCAAAGCAGGGTTTTTGCCCGATACATCACCGGAGTTTTTGCAACAATTAGAGCGCGAATTGGCGGGCTCGGTCGGGGCGGCAACGGGTCATGCGATGATCGGCCAAATTGTCGGTGGGGCCAGTGTTTCGGTCGATGATCTAATGGCGGTGGCCGATGAAACCGCGCAAATGATGGAATACTCCAGTCAGTTGGAGGAAAAGTCAGCCGAACTGGGTCGAACTGCGCGTCAATTGAGGGAAGTGAACGAACAGCTGACTGATCTGTCGGTGCAAAAGGACGCATTTTTGAGCCAGATCAGCCATGAATTGCGCACCCCGATGACGTCGATCCGTGCCTTCTCGGAAATTCTGCGCGATGGCGGGATGTCTGGCGATGAGCGCGAGAAATATGCCACTATCATTCATGACGAAACGCTGCGGTTGACCCGCCTTCTGGACAACCTGTTGGACCTGAGTGTGTTGGAAAACGGGCAGGTCGAATTGGACTTGCAACCGGTGGAGTTGGCGGACGTGATCGAGCGGTCGGTGATGCGGGCGGGGATCGAGGACGGGTTGAACATCCAGCGCGATCTTCTGCGTGAAAAGGTGACGGTTTTCACCGATCCTGACAGGCTGTCGCAAGTGTTTATCAACCTGATCGCAAATGCGCGCAAATACTGCGCTGCTCAAGCACCTGAGTTGCGCATCGAAGTGCGCGTTCAGGGGGGCTCTGTTGAGGTGGATTTTAAAGACAATGGTGCGGGTATTCCGATCAAAAGCCAAGCGGTGATTTTTGAGAAGTTCTCGCGGCTTGGAGATCACCGTGCAGCCGGCGGGGCGGGGCTGGGATTGGCGATCAGCCGCGAGATTATGAACAATCTGGGCGGCAGCATCACCTATCTGCCGGGCCAAAGCGGGGCGGCGTTTCGGGTTTCACTGCCGATTGATGCAACTGAGGTGGTCCGCGTCAACCAATCATAAACCATATTGCGGCTAATATCTGGACAGTGAAGCAGGCCGGATCGAAAACCACCTATGACGGAACAAACTGAACATTCGACCTTGCAGCGCAAGGCTGGCACCGGGCGGGCCCCTTCGGACGGGGCGGGCATGACGGCGGCTAAAGCGTTCCGGTTGGCTGTGTCCAAAGCCGCTGAGGTAGAGTTGGGGCTGGCTGTGCGCGCTCAAACCATCAAAGAAGAACATGTCACGCAAGCGCAAATTCTGGATATGCTGGATGGCGAGGCGCTGATGCTGATGCTGGAGGGGCCACATGACGCGCGTGGTGTCGCGGTCCTGGACATCCAGGCGGTTTCGGCGCTGATCGAGGTGCAAACATTGGGTAATGTGCTGGCCACAGAGGCCGTTGCACGCCGCCCGACCCGCATTGACAGTGCCATGTGCGAGGCGCTGGTAGACCGCGTGCTAAAGGAATTTGAAGGTCATTTGGCGGACACTTCGGCGGCGGATTGGGCGATGGGGTTTCGGTTTTTCAAACAGACGCCCAGCCTACGGTTGCTTGGGTTGGCATTGGTAGATGTGCCTTATCGGCTGTTCCATTTGCCGTTGGATTTGGCCGATGGAGCCAAGCACGGCATGTTGCAGATCGTGATGCCGGCCCAAGGGATGCGTCAACCCGATTCGGCGGGGGACGACAGCGGTTGGACACAGGCCATGAAACACGTGGTGGGCGACAGCCATGTTGGTATCACAGGCGTGCTGCACCGGTTGCAAAAAACTGTGTCTGAAGTACAAGCGATGGCGGTTGGGGACCTATTGAATGTGCCCCAATCCGCGATCACAAGCGTCACCATGGAAGGTTCGGATGGCTGCGTTGTGGGGCACGCACGGTTGGGGCAGCAAAACGGATTTCGGGCCCTGAGGGTGTCGGGGGCCGATACTGGGCTGGCAATGATGATTGATCAGTCGATGAATTTGCCAGAGCCTGGGCTGCCAGCGCCAGAGAGCTCAGCATTGGATGTGCCGAACACCCCGCCTGATATGGAAATGGCCATGCCCGCAGCAATGGACGCCTTGCCCGAAATTGGCGATGCTACAGATGCGCCAGCGCTTCCGGCGGTTGATATGGAGGGCGTGGAGCCGGCCCCTATGGGCGATCTACCGGACTTGCCAATGATGCCGATGGATGCCGCCCCAATGGAGGAGGTGGATGATCTTGAAATGGCGCCAATGGCCGCGATGCCGATGGACACCGAGATTGCGTAAATCGTCTGCATCAATCGCTTGACCTGAATCAAGGCGCGGCAGATGGCTTCGCGTCAGAATAAGTGCGCAAGAAGGAGAACAGGTATGGAAGATCTCAAAAACCGCCGCACTGCCCTTGAGGCCCGTCTGAAAGAGTTGGATGAGCGGATGCAAACCATTGACCAAGAATTGGATTCACATAACTCCAAGGACTGGGAAGATCTCGCAACCGAGCGTGAAGAGGATGAGGTGTTGGAAGGTATGGGTCTTTCTGCTCAGGCCGAAATTCGCATGATCAAAGCCGCATTGGTGCGCATGGAGGCCGGTGAATACGGCGACTGCGTTGACTGTGGTGATGACATTACCAAAGAGCGATTGGATGTTTTGCCATACACGCCGTTTTGCCGTGTCTGTGCGGCCAAGCATGGTTAACTACTAAACAAAATCACAATCAGGAGGTGGAAAATGGCGTTCGAACAATTGAAAATTGCGGTCACCATGTTGATGGATGAGATCGCCAAACGACCCGAAGATGCGCATATTTTGCAAGAGCAGCTGCGTGAAAAAATTTCTGAATTCAAAACACTTGGCTTGCCGGTGCCCGAGGACATTCAGGCGCTTGAGGATGCGTTGGAGCAAAACTCCGACGAGGGCACATCAAGTAATTCTTGACGGCAATTTTCTTACTTTACCTATAGGTCAACTTGTGTGCTATTCTGGCGCGAGCTTTGTCGGTGACCGCGTGTAGATCGTTCCCCTTTTTATTGGGGCTTAAATAGTTTTGCTAAGTTGAAGATGAACCGTTTTGCTAAATACAACGTGCATGACAATGTCGCGGTAATCACCGTAAATAATCCGCCTGTGAATGCCTTGAGCCAAGTGGTGTGCGCGCGGTTGATTGCGCGTGTTGAGCAGGCCGAATCTGACCCTGCTGTGCGTGCGGTTTTGATCCACGCGCAGGGACACACCTTTCCGGCTGGGGCCGATGTTAAGGAATTTGGTGGACCCAAACTGGCGCCGGTTTTACCGATGGTGTGCGACCGCATCGAGGCCTGCATCAAGCCTGTGATTGCGACCCTGCATGGTACGGTTTTGGGCGGCGGGTTGGAGTTGGCGTTGGCTTCTCATTACCGGATCGCGCATGTGGATACCAAAATGGGACTACCCGAAGTGAATTTAGGTTTGGTGCCAGGGGCAGGCGGCACCCTGCGCATGCCACATTTATGTGGCGTGGCTTTTGCGCTCAGCTTTATGTTGTCAGGCAAACCCATCGGTGCCTATTTCGCAAAAAAGCGCGGGTTGATTGACGATATCACCAAGGGGAACAGCCTGGCGGCGGGACTTGGCATGGCCCGCGACGTGATTTCAAGCGGCACCCATGTGCGCCGCACCCTCGCGCAAGATCAGGCGTTGCGAGACCCCATCGCGAACCTGTCCGCTATCAAGCAAGCGCGCGCGGCGGTGGTCACCAGTGTATTGATGGCCCCGGATAAGATCATTGATTGTGTCGAGGCGTCCCTGTTGCTGCCGGTCAAGGCCGCCAAATCTTTTGAGTGGACGGCCTTTGGGGACTGCTTGGCTTCGAAACAATCAGCCGCTTTGCGTCATGTTTTCATAGCGGAACGTTTGGCGGGTAAAGTGCCCGAAGTCGAACGTGGTAATCCCCGGGAAATTTCAAACGTCGGCATCATTGGCGGCGGCACCATGGGGGCAGGCATTGCGGTGTCGATGTTGGATGGAGGGTTGAACGTGATCTTGGTCGAACGCGATTCTGACAGTCTTGAGGCGGGATTGTCCCGCGTGACAGCGGTGTTTGAGCGCGCCGTTGCCCAAAAACGTCTGACACCAAAAGTGATGGAGGCACGGTTGGCGGCACTGTCCGGCAGTCTGCAAATGTCGGACCTGTCCGAGGTGGACCTTGCGGTCGAGACAGTGACCGAGGAGCGCACCATCAAGGAAGAAGTGTTCGCCCAACTGGACGCTGTTTTGAAGCAAGGCGCGATCTTGGCCGCCAATACCTCCTATCTGGACATTGATGAATTGGCGGCAACGGTGTCGCGCCCTGCGGATGTGATCGGCCTTCATTTTTTCTCACCCGCTAACATAATGAAATTGCTGGAAGTTGTAGTTGCAGACGCGACCTCGGATGATGTCGTGGCCAGCGGTTTCAAATTGGCGAAACGGTTGGGCAAGATCGGTGTGCGGGCCGGGGTGACCGACGGTTTCATCGGCAATCGCATTTTGAAAGCCTATCGTCTGGCGGCGGAATATATGGTCGAAGACGGGGCCAGCCCCTATCAGGTGGACGGTGCGATGCGGGATTTTGGCTTTGGGCTTGGCCCGTTTCAGGGCTACGATTTGGCTGGGCTTGATATCGCATGGGTACAGCGTAAACGGGTTGCCGCAAGCCGCGATCCGGCCCTGCGCTACACCAGATTTGGTGACAAAATGTGTGAGGCAGGTTGGTTTGGCCACAAGGTCGGGCGCGGCTTTTACCGCTATGTCGATGGCGCATCCAAAGGCCATGAAGACCAGACCGTTCTGGATTTGATTGCGGATGCGCGCATGAACCAAAGGATACGGCCGCGCGAATTTGATGATGATGAAATTCAGCGCCGCTGCCTGTCAGCAATGGTCAACGAGGGCGCGCGGCTTTTGGAGAGTGCCATGGCACTGCGCCCAAGTGACATTGATATGGTGATGGTTCATGGCTTTGGACTTGTGCGGTGGCGGGGGGGACCTATGCACATTGCTGATCAGATCGGGATATTGCAGATACGGAACGATTTGCAACGTTTTGACAGTGACGACACTCATATTTGGCGCCCCGCCGAAATGCTGAACAGCATGATTTTGAATGGGCAAAGGTTTGGGGCTTTGAACAGTTAACC
>Ga0209633_10003084_pt1 | contig 15556 bp, 14 predicted proteins | sample Cruoilmetagenom1_FD_187290 | JGI IMG/M metagenome (GOLD analysis project Ga0209633, IMG submission 187290) | Oil polluted marine microbial communities from Coal Oil Point, Santa Barbara, California, USA - Sample 1 (SPAdes) (version 2) | ecosystem: Environmental > Aquatic > Marine > Oil seeps ... | reverse complement strand
ACACAGTTTCAGATCAACTTAAATATGTATTAAATAAGAATTTAGGATTTGATAAAGAGAACGTGTTAATGATAAGACGATCAGATGCTTTGAAAACCAAAATGGAATCGTTTAAAGCGGAGATTAAACAGTTATCTAATGTGACTGAGGTAAGCAATGCAAATGCTTATCCGGGGATTAACTTTTCGAACAATGCATTTTTCTTAGAAGGAGAATCAACAGGAAATACCTATTTATTAAACCAAGCTTGGGTAAGTTATGATTACGAAAAAGTATTTAATTTTAAATTGATAGAAGGACGGTTTTTTTCGAAAGAATATTCAGATTCGAATGCAATAATAATAAATGAAGCAGCAGTAAAATCGTTAGGTTTAGAAGATCCAATTGGTAAAATTATTCTTTCGCCGTGGCAAAATAACGAAATGCTGGAACGACCGATAATTGGAGTTGTAAAAGATTTTAATTTTAAATCCCTACACACAACAATTGAACCAGCTGCATTTACTTTAATGCCCGGAAACTGGGAAGGTGTTGTTTGTATAAAGATTAAGCCCGAGAATGTTAATACAACTATAAAGCAAGTTCAAGATCTTTGGGAAGAGTTTGTTAATGGGTATCCTTTTGAGTATTTCTTTTTTGATGATCACATGAAAGATCTGTATAAATCTGAGCAGCGTACAAATAGTATATTCATGATATTTTCATTATTATCGGTGTTAATATCTTTTCTTGGCTTATTAGGATTAATTTCATTTATTACGGAACAAAGAAAAAAGGAAATCGGAATACGAAAAACCTTTGGGTCTACATCAGCAAATATCGTATATATAATAACAAAAGATATATTTAAGTTGATTTTAATAGCTGCCATTATTTCTTGGCCAATAGCATATTGGGTTATGGATAATTGGTTGCAGGATTTCTCGTATAGAGTAGACATTAATTATTTTATGTTTGCTGTAATTACAATATTTACTATTGTATTATCGTTGGCAACAGTAATATATCAAACGATTCGATCAGCACGTAAAAATCCATCAGACATATTGAGATATGAATAAGTGCACACTTTCATTTTTCAATGTTATTTGAAATAGTTAAATAAAAGTTAAAGAAGGATTTAAGTTTTTAAAAGAGAAATAATTATTCGTAAATTGTAACAAATATAAAGATTGATTTACACAAAAAATATTAATTAAAATACGAGGAGAATTACCATGATAAAAACATATCAATTAGTAAAGGTTTTTAAAACCGATGAAATTGAAACTACTGCTTTAAATAAGGTTGATTTAGAAGTTCAGAAAGGTGAGTTTGTTGCTATTATGGGACCTTCTGGTTGTGGAAAATCAACATTACTGAACATTATAGGTCTATTAGATAACCCCACAAATGGGAGTCTTATTTTTGATAATACTGAGGTGGCAAAGTTTAGAGAAAAGCAACGAACAGAATTAAGAAAAGCGAATATTGGTTTTGTTTTTCAAAGTTTTAATTTGATTGATGAACTAACTGTGTACGAAAATGTTGAGCTTCCATTGTTGTACTTAAATGTGCCATCAGCAGAACGTAAAAAGAAAGTAGAAGCCGTTTTAGATAGAATGAAAATAGCTCATAGAAGAAAACACTTTCCACAGCAACTTTCGGGTGGTCAGCAACAGAGAGTTGCAATAGCCAGAGCAGTTGTAGCAAATCCAAAGTTAATATTAGCCGATGAGCCTACTGGTAACTTAGATTCTGCAAATGGAGAAGAGGTAATGAAATTGTTAACCGAACTAAATAAAGACGGTGCAACAATTGTAATGGTGACACACTCTCCTTCTGATGCTGAATATGCCCATCGAATTATTCAATTGTTCGACGGACATATTGTAACTGAAAATATACGTAAAATGTTATAATAAATAATTGATCTAAAAGTTATAAAGGGAGACATTATTGTCTCCTTTTGCGGTTAACAAAAGGGTATAATTCTTGTTTATATCGACATTTAAATAATACATACTATGAAAAATTATAAATTGCTTATTACCGGATTATTTTTATTTGCTAATGTTCTTACATTCGCACAAAATAAAGAAAAAAGAGAAATTCAAGCTTTCGATAAACTTGATGTATTTGGAAACATTAAAGTAGAAATGATAAAAGGCGAGAGTGAAACAGTAGATATTCTTGCTAAGAATGTTAAAATATCCGATATTAATATTAGCGTTGATGAACGATTATTAAAAATTAGAATGAACTCTAATTTATTTGATGATGATGTTGATGTAAAAATCAAAATTACTTATAAAGAAATAAGAGAAATCTCGGGCAATGCTGCTGCCGACATAGTTATTAAAGATTCGGTAAAAACCGATTCGTTTTTTATTAGCGCAACAAGCGGAGCAAGGATAAAGTTAAAAGTTGATCTAAATGCAATAGATATTAAAGCATACCAAGGTGCTCATATTGATATCTCAGGCAAATCCGTATTACAAGAAACATTTGTTAATACAGGAGGAATATTATCGGGTTCGAACTTTACAAGCAATAAAGTGTATATAAAAATGAATACCGGTGGTAAAGCAGAGATTATAGTAAAGGATCTACTTGATGCAGGAGTTAATACAGGAGCAAGTTTAAATTACTTTGGAAATCCTACCGAGGAAAATATAAAAACATCCTTAGGCGGCAAAATAAATGCTTGGGATAAAAAGTAAGAAACATAAAAAGGGCTGAGTAATCAGCCCTTTTTATTTATTTTATAATTTAATCTTCGTCTTCATCTTCGATTTCGTCTTCTTCTAAGAATTCTTCCTTATTGCCAAAAAGGTCAATTTCCTCAAACTCATCAATTTCGTCGTAGATTTCTTTTTTAAAGTTTTTCTTTTTTTGCGATGTGGATGTAAGGCTCTTATTTTTTTCTTTTTCGTAGCCAGAAGAATTAGAAGATTTAAACTTTTTATTGGTTTTCATTTATTTATTGTTAGTGTTAAGTACAAAAGATACAAAGCTTAACCAGAGTTTGTATCATTCTGTTATACATGCAAGGTAAATAAAAATCTATTTTTTGAGAAATTTTATCACAACTTATTTATAAAACATTTCTTGCTACCTAAAAGCAAGTTATGGTGCAAATATGTACAAATTTTGTTAAATTTGATTATGTATAATTTAACCTAAACCTTCCTTTTATGAAAAAAATTATTCAGGACACTGATTATGCAGAAATTTCTCATGATCCAGAACTTTTTTTGGGTAAAATAGAGTGGAAGAAAAAAACATCGATGGAAGAGTATCAATATGCCTTTATTACTCTTTTAGGGTATGCAAATGATCATCGTACCGATATTTTTTTATCGGATATAAGAAAACAAACCGTTGTTTCACCAGAAAGTAGAAAATGGTTCGAAACAGAAATGCTTCCAAAAGCCATAAATGCTGGATTAAAGAGAGCTGCAGTGGTTTTCGATGGTAATGTCTTTAAAAAGTATTATATAAATATGATTATTAAAGTAAGTAATAAATTTAAACTTCCTATGAAAATATTTAACGAAGAACAAGAAGCTTTAGATTGGTTTAATAGCTTCCGAGAATAAACATTTATTGTTGTTTTACTTTATCAGCATCAACAATTTTATATAATTTATCTGATCTTCGAATTAGTGTGTCAATTGCAACAGAACATAATGCTCCCTTGTTAGCAATATTGGTACTTTTTAAATCAACTCGTATTTCTTTAACTTTTGTTTGAACAACTCCTGTTGTTGGTCCTGTTATTAGAATTTCATCACCAAGCTTTAAATCATATGATTCAATTAAAAATTCGGCAACTTTAATTTTGGTAAAATAATTGGTGGTTTTTCCTATATATATTTTTCTTTTTGTTGCTCTTGATCCATATTTATGGCTCCATTCACCCATTTTCTGTCCCAAATAATATCCATCCCAAAATCCACGATTAAACACAGCGGAAAGTCGATCTGTCCAGTCTTTAATTTTTTTATCATCGAAACTATCATCAAGATAAGCATCGATAGCCTCGCTATAACATTCCGAAACGGTTTTTACATATTCGGCAGGACGAGCACGACCTTCAATTTTTAATACAGTAACACCGGCATCTAATACTTTATTTAAAAACTTAATTGTACATAAATCTTTGGGTGACATAATGTATTCATTATCAATTTCGAGCTGATTACCTGATTCTTTTTCTGTTACAGTGTATGCCTTTCTGCAAGTTTGAAGACAAGCTCCACGATTTGCCGACGAATTTTTTTCGTGTAAGCTTAAATAACATTTACCCGAAATAGCCATACATAATGCACCATGCACAAACATTTCAATCTTAATAAGATTTCCTAAAGGTCCGGTAATGTTTTCTTCTTTAATTCTTTTGCTTATTTCTGCAACTTGATCAAGGGAAAGTTCTCTAGCTAATACAACAACATCTGCAAATTGAGCAAAAAACTTTAAGCTTTCTATATTACTAACATTTTGTTGAGTTGAGATATGAACTTCAACTCCTATTTCTCGGGCATAGCTAATAACAGATAAATCGGATGCAATAATAGCTGTAATCTTATTTTTTTTTGCTGCAGTTACAATTTCTCGCATTAAATCGAGCTCTTTGTTATAAACAACAGTATTTATTGTTAAATAAGATTTAATATTATTTTCTTCACAGATAGTAACAATCTTTTTAAGATCATCGAAAGTAAAATTATTAGAAGAATTAGCACGCATGTTCATTTTTTCAATTCCAAAATAAACGGAATTTGCTCCCCCCTGAATAGCTGCCATTAAGGATTCATATGATCCAACTGGAGCCATAACTTCAAAACTTTCTCTTTGCAAATCTTTCATTATCTATTGTCTATAAAATTTGTTGCAAATGTAAATTTTTCAAATTTATTATCATAAAACTAAACCAAATTGTAAAATAATTGTTTAATAATTATTGTGCTGAGGGAAATAGTGTGATTTATTAACTTATACTACAAAAAACATATTATGACTAAAGACAAAATTCTTATTGAAACCATTGGTTACATTAAGAAAGAAGTAACCCTTTCAACTGTTGAAAGTAACATTATATCTAACACCTTGGTTCTGGAAAGCTTACATCCTTATCCTGGTTATCATGGAAGTAATTTACCCGAACAAACTGTTCCACGCTCTCTTTTTTTAGTTGTAAGTAATGAATATACATTTGAAGAAATTGCACGAATTACAAAAAAAATCAAATTAATATTTAAACATGATTTTAATGCTTCTATCGGGAATATCTATTTTAAGAACAGCTCATTTTCATGTATTAGAATAAAGTACCTAAAAAGTTTTACCTTTTTATCAGAGCTTCAAGGTCTTTTTCAAGATGAAGGCGTAAAATTTGCAAAGCAAAAGAGTATAGAAAAACAAGGCTTGATAATAATTAAAAAACACTTTTATGTTGATGAGATTGAAGATGGCATTTATCGTGATATTGAAGAAAGCTCAAAATTTTATGTAGAATTGCCTAAAGATCTTCCTTGGGATAGTTTTAAGGAAACAACAATACACATTAAAAATAATCTTGATAATAGCAATTTTGATGCTGCTCAAGGTGTTTTTTATCGAAAAGACGGAATAACAGAAGTCGTACGATTATATATTCGTGAGGGTGAATTTGAAAAAGTTGCTCAAATACAAAGCATGTATATCGACCAAATTCGAAGAAAGGAATAGTAATATTTTATTATAAGCATTAACCCAACTTTTTTTAAGTTGGGTTTTTTTATGAATTGCACAATAATTGAACCTTTGATAGAGTATTTGATGTAGATAATTTTAAGTTTATTACTTTTGTTAGATTCATTAATACATTTATAAAAATTGCATGCGTAACATTAAATCTGCTTTAATCGGAATATCAGTTGGATTCATTATACTATTAGGTATTGGTATTACTATAAGCATTGTTTATGAAGAAGAAGTTAGCCAATATCTAATAGCAGAATTAAATGAGTATTTACTTTCAGAAATAGAAGTTGGTAAGGTTAACCTTTCGGTGATTAAGAAATTCCCTAAAGCATCTATTGAGTTTAAAAATGTACTTGCGCTTACAAAATCAGGATATCAGAAAGAAATTAACGGACTTGCCACTGACACTCTCTTTTATGTAAAGAATCTATCTGTGCAAATAAATTTACTAGATCTTTTTTCTAAGAAATATATTGTAAAAGGAGTTCATTTCGATAAAGGTAAAATCAATTTATTTATTGATAAATATGGTGATCCAAATTATATTTTCTGGAACTCTTCAGTTAAAAAGGAATCTGATGAATTTGAATTAGATTTAAATCAGGTAAAGATTACGAATTGCAATGTGTTTTTTGGCAATGAGGTAACGGATTTTAATTTAAAAGCGGCAGTAAAAAGAATCGATTTTCAAGGTAATTTTTCAAATCAAAATTACATAATGAAAGTAAAATCAGATATGGTAGTTCAAACCTTAGACGTAAAAAAGGTTAACTACATTAAAAACAAGAATATAAAAACAAATTTTAATATAGATGTTCTAAATAAAAATATAAAAGTATCAAAAGGTAAATTTGATTTTAATAATTTAAGTCTAGCGTTAAATGGTGAGTATAACTATGAAGAAAACCAATCGATTGACCTAGCTTTTTCTGGCCGAAACTTAAACATGAGAGCCTTTGTTACTAATTTGCCCGAAAGTATAAAAGAAGAGTTGTCTCAAATTGATTTTATCGACGGTGATGTGACTTTAAATCTAAATATTATTGGTTCAAACTTAGGAGTTAATAATCCGAATGTAAACGCAATGTTTATTATTAACGATGCAGAATTGAATTATTTTAAAAAGGAGTTGGAGTTCAAAAACATATCGTTGGAAGGGGAGTATTCTAATGGAAATAAGAAAAATGCAAAAACTTCGAGCATTAAATTCAAGAATTTTAAAACAAATATTAGCAATAATTTATTTTCAGGTAGTTTTGAACTTTATAATCTGAGCAATCCGCAAATTAAATTCGATATTGGTTCAGAAATGTATTTGCACGAGATAAAAGAGATTTTTGATATAGATACACTGGATGTTTTATCGGGATATGCCGAAGCCAAAATCAAATATTCTGGAAGTTATCAGGATTTAAAAAAAATACGGTTACCTGATTTATTTACAAAAGAATATAAAATTGCATTAACTCTGTACGGATGCGATTTTAAAATTAAAGATAACCCACTTTTAGTTTCTGGTATAGCCGGAGAAATAAAAATAAACAAATTTCTAGAAACCAACAATTTGACGTTAAATATTGATGAAAATGACTTCTTGATTAATGGTCAAGCAACTGGGTTATATGATTATTTTCTAAACAATAATTCATTTAAAATAAATGCATTTCTTGTATCGCGTAAAATAAACTTAAATGAACTTGCTCCGCTATTTAAAGTAAATAAGAGAAGTAATGAGAATTCATCGTATAAATTCCCCGATAATTTAAGCCTTGACCTAAATCTTAACATTAAGAATTTCGAAGCTGGGAAATTTAATGCAACCGATATAAAAGGAGATCTTAACTACAAACCAAAAATGTTTTCTTTGCACGAAGTTTCGTTAAAATCAATGAGTGGTGATGTTAGAGTTGGTGGAGTTATTATTCAAAAGTTTAACAATGATTTTCTTGTAAAAATGCAAAGTCAGTTAGGTAGTATAAATATTAATAAATTGTTTTATTCTTTTAATAATTTTGGACAAAATTTTATTTCCAATCAGAACTTAGAAGGCGATTTAACAGGTAATGTATATTTTACTTCGGAATGGAATGATAAAATTGAAATTCATAGAAAAACGGTGCATGCTGAGTGTGATTTTTCATTAAAGGATGGTGAATTAAATAATTTTGAACCTATGTTGGGTTTGTCTCGATTTATTGATATTGATCAGCTTAAACAAATTAAATTTTCAGAATTTAAGAATAACCTAACAATTAAAGATGAGCAAATTTATGTTCCTCAGATGGATATTGTTTCCTCAGCAATGAATGTAACAGCTTCTGGGAAACATGGATTTGATGGCAATTACGAGTATCATGTAAGTCTGTTATTATCAGATCTTTTATCAGCAAAAATGAAAAGATCAAAAAAGAATAAAACCTTTTCCGATGTTGAAGAAGATAAAGAAGGTCGTTTAATGTTGCACTTGTTGCTGGAAGGGGATCGCAACGATTTTAATGTAAAGCGAGATAAAAGTGCGGTACGAAGAAACAGAAAAGAAAACCTGAAAGAAGAAAAATCGGAACTAAAAAAACTTTTTAATCAAGAATTTGGTTTGTATAAGAATGATTCATTATTAAAATCAAACAGTACAAACACAAAAAATCAAGAAAAATTTACGATTGAATTTGAAGAAGAAAAACCTATTAAGAAAAAGGAAAAGAATATAGAGCCTGTTCAAAATCAAAAATTTATCATTGAATGGGATGAAGACACTACTTCTGACGAATAACAAAAGATTTATGTTTTAATTGGTATAAAAACCAAAAGGAATATTATTTTTGTTGTCATCAAACCTTAAAATCAATACCTTGAACATTTATTCTAAAAAGCAAAAGTGGAAGCTCTTTTTGTTGTTTATAGCCATAATTATTGGGGTTTCATCATTTGTTATCACAAATAATCTTGTTAAAAAATTATCTATTGAAGAGCGCAAAAAAGTTGAGACCTGGGCCTTAGGTATGCGCCAGCTATCGGCTTTAGATAATGTCGATAAAGACTATACATTTATACTGGAGGTTATTAAAAATAACGAAACGGTTCCTGTTATTTTAACCGATATAAATGGCGAGATAATTTCATCACGAAATCTCGATGAAAATAAAGAAAACGATGCTAAATATCTAGCCAAAGAACTAGAGAAGATGAAAAGGGATAATGATCCTATTGAAATTATTTTGCTTGATGGAAACAAGAATTTTATATATTATAAAGAATCAATATTACTAATACGATTGTTTTATTTCCCCATTATTCAGTTTGGAGTACTTGTATTATTTTTATTGGTTTCGTATTTGGCATTTAGTTCATCGCGAAGAGCAGAGCAAAATCAAGTGTGGGTTGGAATGTCGAAAGAAACGGCTCATCAGCTTGGAACACCCACATCGTCGTTGTTGGCAAGTTTAGAGTTGTTGAAATTAAAGAATGTCGATTCTAAGATAGTTACCGAGTTTGAGAAGGATGTACATCGATTAGAGATTATTACTGAAAGATTCTCTAAAATAGGATCTCAGCCTAAATTAGAGAAACAAGACCTAATAAAAGTATTGACAAGTGCAGTAAAATATATCAAGGTACGATCATCAAAAAAAATAAGTTTTCACTTTAACTTTTCGGAAAACGACAAGGTTTTTGTACCATTTAACAGTTCCCTTTTCGAATGGGTAATCGAGAATTTATGCAAGAACGCAATCGACTCTATGGTAGGGCAAGGAAATATTACAATTAATATCGATGATAGAATACAATATTTATTTATTGATATTATTGATGATGGAAAAGGAATTGCTAAATCGAAATATAAAACAGTGTTTCAGCCGGGCTATACTACAAAACAAAGAGGGTGGGGTTTAGGCTTATCGCTTTCAAAAAGAATTATAGAGATTTATCACGACGGGAAAATTTTTGTAAATTATTCAGAAATTGACAAGGGTACAAATATGCGCATAGTCCTTAAAAAATAACACATTAGGACTATTTTAAATTGTGTTATTTTATCTTATGAAGATAAACGAAACTTTGGTGTATTTTTTCTTTTTTTATTCAAATATAAATTTATACTTTTGCACGATGTAAATTTTGGAATTGGGTGGAGAATCTAAGTAAATATGGAATTGCTTATCAAGGATTAAGTGAAGGAATACACGAACTAGATTTTGATGTAGATAATTCGTTCTTTGAAGGATTGGAATATTCAGAAATAAAAAAGGGTGATTTAAAAGTAAAAGTGCTTTTAAATAAAAAACCTTCTTTTTTAGAACTGGATTTTAAAATAAACGGAAACGTAGAGCTATTGTGTGATCGTTGTTTAGATGAATATATACAGGAGATTGATTATAAAGGGAAACTATTTGTTAAATTTTCAACAAATGAAGGAGATTTAGCGGAAGATGTAATTGTATTATCACCATCTGAAAATGAATTAAACATTGCTCATTACATATACGAAAGTATAGATTTAAGTATTCCGTTAAAGCGTGTTCATCCTGATAATGAAAATGGCGAACACACTTGCGATCCCGAAATGTTGAAGAAATTAGATAATTATATAATAGATGAACCTACCAATGATAATATAGATCCACGGTGGGATGATTTAAAGAATTTAACGGCAAACAATAATAATTAGGAAAAATGGCACATCCAAAGAGAAAGACATCGAAACAGAGAAGAGACAAGAGAAGAACACATTACAAAGCTACAGAACCAACTGTTGCTTCGTGTTCAAACTGCGGTGCTACACATGAGTATCACAGAGTTTGTCCAGAGTGTGGTTACTACAAAGGACAGTTAGCTGTTGAAAAAGAAGTAAACGCATAAGTTTTAAGAAAATCAAACTCGAATGAGAATTGGAATAGATATTATGGGCGGAGATTTTGCTCCTGAAGCTACGGTTTTAGGAGCAATTTTAGCTCAAAAGAAAATGTCGTCCGATGATCGAATTGTACTTTTTGGTGATCAAGAAAAAATCAAAGAAATTCTTGATCGTGAGAATGTTAGTATAAGTAACTTTGATATTGTTCATGCATCTCAAGTTATTGGTATGCAAGATCATCCTGCAAAAGCATTTACAAAAAAACCAGATTCTAGCATTGCAATAGGTTTTTACCATTTAGCAAAGGGCAAGATTGATGGTTTTGCAAGTGCAGGAAGTACTGGTGCAATGATGGTTGGAGCGATGTATTCAGCAAAAGTAATACCTGGTGTTATTCGCCCAGTAATTACTGGTCCAATACCTAAACCTGATGGTACACATTCAATACTTCTTGATGTTGGACTAAATCCTGATGCTAAACCCGATGTATTATATCAATATGCAATTTTAGGATCTATATATGCAGAAAGTGTATATGGTATTAAAAATCCGAAGGTTGGATTGATGAATATTGGTTCGGAAGAAGAAAAGGGGAATTTAGTTACCAAGTCCGCACACGAATTAATGAAGGATATCGGAGATTTCAATTTTATTGGAAACATTGAAGCAAACGACATCTTTTCTGAAGATAAAGCAGATGTTATCGTTTGTGATGGTTTTGTTGGGAATGTTATTTTAAAAGAAGCAGAAGCATTTTATACTTTATATAAGAAAAGAAAATTACAGGATGAATTTTTCGACAAATTTAATTTCGAAAATTATGGAGGAACTCCAATCCTTGGTGTAAATAAAAATGTAGTTATTGGTCATGGCATTTCAAATGATGTGGCTATAAAAAATATGATTCTCCACACGAAACATGTGGCGGATGCAAATCTTTCTGAAAAAATTAAGGAGGCATTTAAATGACAAAATTAAGAGCAACGATTACTGGAGTTGGAGCTTATGTTCCAGACTATATTCTTACAAATGAAGAGTTGAGTAAAATGGTTGACACTTCCGATGAGTGGATAATGACAAGAATCGGAATTAAGGAAAGACACATTATTAAGGAAGAAGGTGAAGGTGCTTCGTTTGTAGGTACAAAAGCTGTTCAACAGTTGCTTGAAAAAACAAATACTTCGCCTGATGAAATTGATTTATTAATTTGTGCGACAGTAACACCAGATCATCAGTTTCCAGCTACGGCAAATATAATTAGTGATAAAGTAGGTATAAAAAACGCACATAGCTTTGATATTAATGCAGGATGTTCAGGTTTTTTATTTGCCTTAAATACAGCATCTAAATTTGTTGAGACAGGTTCTCATAAAAAAGTTGTTGTTGTTGGAGCAGAAAAGATGTCATCTATAGTTGATTATACAGATCGATCTACTTGTCCTATTTTTGGTGATGGTGCAGGCGCTGTTTTGTTAGAACCAACAGCGGACGATATAGGAATTGTAGATTCTATTTTACAAACAGATGGAGTTGGTAGAGTTCATTTACAGCAAAAAGCTGGGGGATCTGTAAAACCTTCATCTCATGAAAGTATTGATGCTCGCGAGCATTTTATTTATCAGGAAGGACAACCTGTTTTTAAATGGGCAGTTTCTAAAATGGCTGATGTTTCTGTTGAGATGATGGAAAGAAATAATATTAAGCCAGATGATTTAAATTGGTTAGTTCCACATCAAGCAAATATGCGAATTATTGAAGCTACGGCTAAGCGTATGGGAATTAAGAAAGAGCAGGTAATGATTAATATACAAAAGTATGGAAACACTACTTCTGCTACTTTACCACTATGTTTATGGGAATGGGAAGATCAATTGAAAAAAGGAGATAATATTATTCTTGCTACATTTGGTGCAGGGTTCACTTGGGGATCAATCTATATCAAATGGGGATACGATGGTAAGAGCGTAAAGAAATAATTTAAGATAAGATATATTTAAAGCCCGATGCAATTTTGCTTCGGGCTTTTTAATTATAAGCTTAATTGAATATTAGTTTTGCTTCTGTTTTTTCGCCTGGATTAGATGTGATGTTTATTGTTCCATCGTGCAGTTTCATAATTTGTTTCGATAAGCTTAATCCAATGCCTGACCCTGAGTCTTTGGTGGTGTAAAAAGGAATAAAGATATTTTGAATTGTTTCAGGTTGAATGCCCCTTCCATTATCACTTATTTTTAAACACACTTGCTCTTCGAATCGTTCGGCACGAATTACGATTTTGCCATTTGTTCGGTTCTCCATTGATTCGATACTATTTTTAATTAGGTTAATAATTACTTGAGAAATTAGGTCCTTATCGGCCAGTAAAGTCAAGTTTTCTGGAGAAATTTCCGTTTCTATTTTAATTGATTTTAGTTTTAGTTCCTCGATGAAAAGTTCTTTTAGTTGAAGGAGTAAGGTGTTGATTTTTATATTTGTTTTAACAGGTTTAGGGAGCGACGACAGTTTGCGATAATTGCTTACAAAGTTTAATAATCCTACTCCACGCTCTTCTATAATATCCAGACCTTCAATCGTTCTGTTAATATTATTTGTAGTTATACTTTCTGGACTTTTGATATGTTTGTTTTCGTGGAAATATTTCTTTATGGTTTTTGTTAATGATGTTATTGGTGTAATAGAATTCATTATTTCATGATTTAAAATACGAATTAATTTATTCCACGACTCTAATTCGTTTTTATATAGATGACTATCAATATCTTGAAAAGAAATTAATTTTATTTTTTTATTTTTAAGATTAAACAAACTACAGCTTATTGATAATTTTTGATTTGCAGAATGATTTGAAATCTCAACTATTTCAGATTGGTTTGGTTGTAATTTTCTCAGCCTGTTTGCAAAGTCTGTATTGATAAAGTTTAAACCTTTCAAATTAAATAAATTGTTTAATTTAAGTATTCTTTTAGCTTCAGGATTAATGAATTGTATAATTTCATTTTCATCAAATGAAAACAAACCTATACGAACGTAATTTATTATGTGACCTAAGTAATTTGCCTGAATTTCTTTCTCAATTCTGGTGTCTTGAATAATTTTATTGGTTTCGTTAAATTTCTTTCTGATTCTTGAGAAGTTGTTTGATTTTTCAGAATCGCTAAGCTGGAAACCTGTTTCTTGGTTCTTTATTAAATCAAAATATTCAATTATCTCTAGGTTCTTTTTCCTTATATAACGGATAAGAAAAATTGTTTGTAATATTAATAGAATACCAAGATTTAATATACTTAGTAAATATTCGCGAACTATAAATTCACTTACGAATGCTAAGCTGTTGATGGTTATTAGTACCACTCTAATAATTACATTGGCTGAGAATTTATTGAATTCCATATTTTTTCATTTTGTTATACATTGTTTGTCGGGCAATTCCCAATTCTTTAGCGGCAAAGCTTAGCACCCAATTGTTTTTATTAAGTGCTTTTAAAATAGCTTCTTTTTCTATATCGTTGAGTTTTAGGTTTATATCTTCGCTAATATTTGCGGTGTTAGATCGCAAAACTAAATCGTTCGGAGTTATTACTTCAGAATCGCACATAATAACTGCTTTTTCGATGGTGTGCTTTAATTCTCTTATATTTCCAGGCCAAGAAAAGTTGGCCAGTTGGTCGTATGCTGTTTTACTATATTTTAAACTTGTTTTATTATATTTTTTTGTGAATTTTTTTATAAAATGATCGGCGAGTAATAAAATGTCATCACCACGTTCTCTTAGTGGAGGAATTTCAATTACTATGGTATTAATTCTGTAAAAAAGATCTTCTCTAAATAAATCTTTACGAATCATTTCTTCAAGAGATTTATTTGTTGCGCTTATTAATCGAGCATTAAATGGAACTGGATTAACTGATCCTAGCGGAATTATTTCTTTATTTTGGATTGCAGCTAATAATTTAGCCTGTGATTGAATCGGAATATTCCCAATTTCGTCTAGAAATATTGTTCCATCATTTGCAATTTCAAACCGCCCCGATCTATCTTCTTTTGCATCCGTGTACGCACCTTTTTTATGACCAAACAATTCGCTTTCAAATAAACTATCTGCAATTGATCCTAAATCAACATGAATAAAAGCTTCATTAGTTCGAGTTGAAAGGCGATGTATTTCTCTTGCAATTACTTCTTTTCCTGTTCCGTTTTCTCCTAGTATTAAAACATTTGCATCGGTTTTAGCAACTTTCTTTACGGCTGCATAAACTTTTTCCATACAGCTAGAATTTCCTTTAATTAATGGATGTTTTTTTTCGAGATCATCAGTAATTGTTATTTGTGTTTGTTTTAGTTTTTTGATTTTTAGTTTTGATTTTCTTAAAGCGATTGCAGAATTAATTGTAGCAAGTAATTTATCGTTATCGAAAGGTTTTAAAACAAAATCAATGGCACCTTCTCGAATTGCTCGCACAGCAAGTTCCACATCGCCATAGGCTGTAATAAGAATCACAATTGCATCAGGATCATTCACCAAAATTCGGTTTAACCAATAAATTCCTTCGTTTCCATTATTTTGACCTTTTGTGAAATTCATGTCAAGCAAAATAACATCAAACACATCTGTTCTTAATTGAGTAGGTAAAAGATTAGGATTATTAATAGTTGTTACTTGCTCAAATTCGGTTTCGAGTAGGAATTCCAGCGTTTTAAGTACTTGCTTATCATCGTCAACAACTAATATTTTACTTTTCTTAATCATAAAGTGATGTCTAATTTATGTGCGTGTTGTGCCTAAAAAATAGACACCATGTAAAGATAGTTATTTTTAATATATAGGCAATACTCAATAAGTAAGGACGTTATGGTTTTTGGCAAAAAACTTGATTAATAACAAAATGTAAAATATAATTTAATTACTTTAGAACTATGATTAGGTATTTTTTCAAATTGGCATTTCGGAATATTAGAAAATATAAGGTCAATACATTT
>Ga0209633_10003082_pt1 | contig 15559 bp, 13 predicted proteins | sample Cruoilmetagenom1_FD_187290 | JGI IMG/M metagenome (GOLD analysis project Ga0209633, IMG submission 187290) | Oil polluted marine microbial communities from Coal Oil Point, Santa Barbara, California, USA - Sample 1 (SPAdes) (version 2) | ecosystem: Environmental > Aquatic > Marine > Oil seeps ... | reverse complement strand
TACGCAAGGTTTTGGCAGCCCTTAAGTGGCTAACAATGCACATAAAAAATTGCTAAATTTTAACTAAAATAAAAATTAATATAAATAAAATAACTATATTTAAACATCGAAAAATTGCTGTTTCAAATCCGCAACTTTGGTTATACAAACCCGTTGTGGTTTATATTACGACAGAAAAATTCCATAAAAATGAATAATTATGGTTTTACCGTAATTATCTTTTAGTTAAAAATTTCAATTTGTTTAATAATTGAAAAATTAAATATTAATACTTAAATTTAAACATAATGAAAAAAATTAAAAATCGCTTTTGGAAAATAGGAATTCTTTTGATTGGAATTTCATTATTGCTATGGAACTGTCAAAAGGATAGTTTATTTTCAACGGATAAAACACCCGTTATTGAAAATCAAACCAGTAAATTAATAATCAAACCTGTTTTTAAAGAAACTATAGAAAAAAACAGTAAGCTTAAAGCTAAATTAGAGAGCCTTAATAACAAACTCAAAGCTAATAAATCAGCTAAAACCTCCAATAAAAAAGTGCAAGCTGGAGAATATGATTTTATTATTGATACAGATCACGCCACATATATTGAAGACGGTAACTATAACTCTTACACCTTCCCCATTGTACAAGATAAAAACCAAAATATTAAAAATATACTATTTTCCTTAAATGATGATAATGAATATGATTCATATATAGTCAATTATGATTATACATATAAAGATTTAGAAACATTAGATGCTACTGAATTGTCAAATCGTACCGAAATGAAACGTATTAATATTGATTTTAATTTATTAGCAGCTAAGTTAAAGAGTGATTGGGTGTGTGTATATTCTTACGAGTATGTACAAACAGGCACAAAGTTTGTGGATATTGGTGATAGTCAGTTAATTGAAGATGTGTACAGTTGGGTACTTATTGCGAGTAGTTGTCAAGTAGTCACTTATGATGATGGCAGTAATAATAATCCCAGTGGCAGTTCAACAAATACAACTACAGTTGGTAATACAACACCTGGCGGAGGTAGTAGTGGAGGCATGATTACAAGCCCTACAATTACACCTTATGATGAAGTTGATTTAGAAAAATTTAACACCTTAAAAAGTAAATTAAAACTCAACATAAAAGAATATAATTGGATAATTGGTATAGATAATTATGAGCCATCAATTGCTACTTATGATTATCTCGATAAAAACAATTGGTCTATTGAAGCTGAAAATTTTGCTATTGAGGCTATACGGGCTTTTATGAATGGTGAATCTGTAGACTTTGTTAATAAAATAATCCTGAAGTCAACTTTTTTAAATAACCCAAGATTAAAATGTGTTTATACTAAATTTAAAGCAGGTACAAATACAATTTCTCATTATTTAGAAAATTTTCTTGGAGAAAAACCTGTTTCACATCTAAACTTTATTGCTGATGATAATTTTTCAATTAAATATTCTGATTATGCAACGGCAGGAGCAATAACTTCCCCTCCTGTGGGTGGCTATAATAATAGCTCTACATTAGATTATAACATCGATATTATTTTTAACACAGATACACGTTTACCTTCTTCAGAACAGAATATGCCAACTATTATTTTAGCTACTGAATTAATACACGAAATGGTACATGCAGAAATGTATAGAAAACTTTTAGCTTCTGCTCATTTGCCAAATGTAAATTGGAAAAATTATTCTGGTACAGAATGGCATAATTTTGTTGATTCTTTAGCAAATAATTATGAAGGTTTATTTACATATTATAATCGTTATTATTGGAACAATCCAAATCCTACAAGTCCTCAACACAATATGATGGCTTCACATTATAGAGAAATGATTGTTTCAGCTTTAAAAGATTTTGATAAGAATCAACACACAGATGCATTTTATAATGCACTAGCTTGGATAGGTTTAAAAAATACAGTAGCTTGGAATGATTCAACCACTGATCGAGCTAGTATCAATGCAATAATTTCTAACGCAATAAAAAATGAAACTCATGACTGTACTAACTAAATTTATTTTACCTTTTATTCTATTATATTCTCTCTTGAGTTTTTCTCAAGAAATACAAAAAGATACAATATATATAAAATTTAAAAGAAACAATGGCTCATATCCCAATTATAGATGCTTAAAATTTAGTGACAAGAATGGAATAATTTTTAATCTATGTTCAAAAGGAAGTCTTTTCTATAATAATTCTGAAAAATCAGATACTTTATGTATAAAGTATTTAAACAATTATAAAATAACGAAAACAGAAGATATTGATAAACTAAAAAAATCATGGTATATTAAAAATAAATCTGCAATCATTAAAAAGTATGGAGAGATACATCCTTACTTTGATGAAAATGGAAGGTTTAAAACATTTTTAATCGAAATTATTAATAATAAACAATTTGTAATTTACCCTGTATATTGGAGGAATACAATGGTTATAGAATAAATACAAACCACAACAACTCATAAAATTAATGCTTACATTTATCTTAAAATTGAAATAATAAACAAAAAATAAAGGTTAAAGTTAGGCGGAAAAATCTCGTATTTTAAGTCGCACTAATCTTATAAAAGCCCGTTGTGGTTTATATTCCGACAGAAAAATTCCATAAAAATGAATAATCATGATTTTACCGTAATTATCTTTTAGTTAAAAATTGCAATTTGTTTAATAATTGAAAAATTAAATATTAACACTTAAATTTAAATACTTATGAGAAAAATTAAAAATCGTTTTTGGAAAACAGGAATTCTTTTGATTGGAATTTCATTATTGCTATGGAACTGTCAAAAAGATAGTTTATTTTCAACGGATAAAACATCCGTTATTGAAAATCAAACCAGTAAATTAATAATCAAACCAGTTTTAAAAAAAACTATAGACAAGAACAGAAAGCTTAAAGCTAAATTAGAGAGTCTTAATAATAAACTTAAATCTAATAAATTAACTAAAGCTTCCAATAAAAAAATACAAATTGACGAATATAATTTTATCATAGATACAGATTACGCTACATATATTGAAAACGGCAACTATAATTCTTACACTTTTCCCATTGTACAGGATAAAAATCAAAATATTAAAAATGTACTATTTTCCTTAAATGATAATAATGAATATGATTCATACATAGTCAATTATGATTACACATATAAAGATTTAGAAACATTAGATGCAGCAGAATTGTCAAAACGTACCAAAATGAAACGTATTAATATTGATTTTAATTCATTAGCAGCAAAATTAAAGAGCGAATGGGTGTGTGTCTATTCTTATGAGTATGTGAAAACAGGCACAAAGTTTGTAGACGTTGGTGATAGTCAGTTAATTGAAGATGTATACAGTTGGTTATTGGTAGCAAGTAGTTGTCAAGTAGTCACTTATGATGATGGCAGTAATAACAACCCCAGTGGCGGTTCAACAAATACAACTACAGGTACTAATACCACAACAGGAGGAGGTGGAAGCGGAGGTATATTTACAAGCCCTACAATTACACCTTATGATGAAGCTGATTTAGAAAAATTTAACACCTTAAAAAGTAAATTAAAACTCAACATAAAAGAATATAATTGGATAATTGGCATAGATAACTACGATGAATCAATTGCTATTTATAATTTTTGTGATAAAAACAACTGGTCAATTCAAGCTCAAAATTTTACAAAAGAAGCAATTGATGTTTTATCATTTCCTTTAATTAGCTCAAGTAATACATCCGACTACGAAAATGACCTAAAAAGAATGATTAAGCATCTTAGAGAATGGGGCGATACTGAAGATGAATTTTTTGCAGGATACCTTGAAAGTTTACTACCTGATTTATATTCAATGACACTAGGGGATGTTATAGAAATTCATAAGATTTCAAAAAACCAAGTTGACCTACTTACATTAAAATATTTCAAAGCAATCGTTGTTCCATTTGCTGAAGCTGCTTATCCGTTTATTGTTTATGCTGTGACAGAAGCTACACTAGAAGTAGCAATTCCTTTAATATCAAAAATCCCTTTAAGTATGGTGGCAAAAGGGACAAGGCTTGAAGAACTTATTCTAGCAACCACTAAATTAGGAGTTGAAGGCGGTAACTCTTCCGTGAAATTTCTATATAATCAGACTTCTGCAGTAAAAGCTGAAAGTATGTTTGCTAAATTGACTCAAGACGCAATTTTTCCAATTGAAGAAGTTAGTACTCCATTAGGATTATTGAAAAAAGCAAATATGGGTAATGATAACTATATTGTTTTAAGATACTTTTCATCTACAAATCCAGACGCATTTGCAGTAATTGAATATAACTACCCACAATTATTAGGTACAAATTCTTTTGAACTTAAATTTTTACCATAATGAATAAAAAAAATTTATCTAAAAAAAATTACATCGATTTATTAGATCCATATTCAACAGAGTGTTTTTGGCATATAGTTTCAAAAATTAAGGATCATGATAAGAAAATTGAATTTTCTGAACTCAAATTAAGTGCTTTACATATTTTGGAGTATATGTTAGAAAATAAAATCGTATTCATTATAGAAAAAATTACACAAGATAAAAGAATTATTAGAGATAAAAGGACTACTAATGAAGTTTTAAAATATATTGATAAGAGTTGGAATGAAGAAACAGAATTTATTGATTTATACAATTTAGCTTGGCTTGGATTTGAAAATTGGTATAAAAATGACCTTATCAAAATTGGTTTAAAAGAAACAATTAATTGGAAACATTTTGTTAAAAATAATATTGGAGATTTAATGAATTGGATTAATGAAAATAAACCATAGAATTAATACAAACCACAACACCTCATAAAATTAATGCTTACATTTAGCTAAAAATTGAAATAATAAACAAAAAAATAAGGATTTAAGTAGGCGGAACAATCTCGTATTTTAAGTCGCACTAATCTTATAAAAGCCCGTTGTGTTTCATACCGAACCAGCCGCACAAATTGCACATTTGGTTTTTGCCAAAACACGAGCCAAAACTCTAAAAACCAAAAGAGCAATTTTTTGCCAACGCTGAACCGAATAGAAAAAAGAAAAATCGTAGATTTGACCTACATATGAATGAATTAACAGTAATAGACTTTTTTTGCGGAGCAGGTGGATTTTCCGAAGGTTTCAGACAACAAGGCTACAACATAGTTGCCGGTTATGATCACTGGAAACCAGCAGTAAATTCTTTTAATCATAATTTTGGAACATCTTCAGAAGTAACAAATATTTTAGATTTTGAAGATTCTATTGAAAAAATTGACAAACTACCAAATACAGATGTGATAATCGGATCACCACCTTGTGTTTCGTTTTCAAGTTCTAATATTTCAGGCAAAGCAGATAAAAAATCAGGAGTACGACTAACTGAAATTTTCTTAAGAATTGTTGCAGTAAAAAAGCATCAACCCAATTCAACACTTAAGGCTTGGTATATGGAGAATGTCACAAATTCAAGAAATTATTTAGCAGATTATTATACTTTCAATGATTTAGGACTTGGTGATTGGGCGAAAGAACATCGTTTAAGCCCAAAGAAAAAAGCAATAATTCTAAAAGACAATCAACCATTAATAAACTCAGCCGATTACGGTTCATATCAAGCAAGAAAAAGAGCAATTTCTGGAGAAATAATTAGATTTCAAAAATTAATAATTCCGAAACCAACAAATTCTAAAAAATCAGAGAATAGTTTACCAAAGTGGAAAACATTAGGGCAACTTCTAAAAAAAATGCCATCTCCAACGGAACAAAAGTTAGGAAAGAGAATTACAGATCCTATTTATAATGAAATCAAATTAACAGTTTCAAAACTTTCTGATCATTTCTACGATTCTGGTTTATACCAAAGTGAATGGAAACAATCTAAGCATTACAAAATAAATCATCCATTTATGGGGAAAATGTCTTTTCCTGAAAATATGGATAATCCAAGTAGAACTGTTACAGCAACAAAATCAGGAACATCAAGAGAAGCATTAATATACAAATCTGAATATAGCAGAACAGGAAGTGGCGAATACAGAAATCCTACAATTCGTGAAATAGCAAGTGTTATGGGTTTTCCATTTACCTATCAATTTTTAGGAACTGAAAACAGCAAATGGAGACTTGTAGGTAATGCAGTTTGTCCATCAGTAAGTAGAGCATTTGCTTGTAATTTAAAACAAATATTAGAAATTCCTGCAATTGAAAAATTAGTTTTAGTAAAAAAGCCAAACCTAAAAGATATTCCCAACCTAAATACTTTCCTTGAAAAGGAATTTAATAAGCAACCTAAAAGAAATAAAAATTCAAGATTTAGAAGACAACCACTAAAAGAAGGGAACTTGACAGTAACATTATCAAACTATGATATTGTTAAAAATAATAAACCAAATAACAAATGGTTTACTTCAATTCAGTATGGCACAGGAGAAGGGTTTCCTACACAAAAAGTTAAAAATGAATATTATAAAGAGATTGAACCAATTATTTTAAAGTTTAAAGAAGGTGCAGGTTTTCTAAAAATCATTAACAATGGTTTTACAGAAAAAATAGGAACTTCTGAAGAATTGCAAAAATTTTACGAATTACAAGTTTCTAATTGTTATATTTCTCAACCTACTGAATTAGTTGAAGAAATAACCAATATGTTAAATCAAATAGAATTTGAACAAAATGAATTTGAGCAAAATGGAACAGTTGTTTTTAAACATAAAAAGAAAATTCCAGTAAAGCAATTGTTTGCTCTCTATGCAATCAATAAAATATCATCAACCGCAAACAGTAAATAATTTATGAATAAAGAAACTAGAATCAAAAAGATTCAAGAGGTAATTGACCGTAATGAGGAGAACAAAGATCTTTTAAAACAAGAAATAATGTGGGAAGATCAGTTGGAGTCTAAAGCAGTTTATAAAATTCCACTTGAATATTTAGTATATAATAAGTTTAACGGTAGAATTTTAAGTCGCACAAAATCTTTAGAAAAACAAAAGCATTCAATTGATGTTGAAACAGTTGAAGGGAAAGAGAAAATTGAGCAATTACTATGGGAATCTAAAGAAGATCGTAACAAAAAAACTCTATCGAGTATTTCAAAATTTGGTCAACAACGAGTAGGTATAATAACAAAAGATGGAATCATTATAGACGGAAATAGGCGTGCAATGCTTTTAAATCGAATTCCAGAATATGATTACTTTAAAGCAATTATTTTACCTGTAACTCTTGAAGAAAACCCTATTGAAATTGAAAAGCTGGAAACAACTTATCAAATGGGAGAAGATGAAAAACTTGGTTATAACCCAGTAGAAAAATACTTGAAAGCCAAAACTATTTTAGATAAGTTAAAACCTACAATTGGAGAAGATGAGGCGATAAAGAGAATTTCTGATTGGATGGGAGAAAAAACATCTAAGGTTAGAGAATATCTTAGTGTAATGGGAACAATGGATGAATATTTACAGACATTAGAATACGATGGAATATATACCCAGTTAGATGGTCGTGAAGATCAATTCATTACCTTGACTACTTGGATTAATAATTATTACGATAGTAACAGTAGAAAAGTTGGTTGGGCATATTCAAATTTAGATGTTGATGAATTGAAATCTATTGCCTTTGATTATATTCGTGTAAGATATGAAGGTAAAGAATTCCGTCTTTTAGCTCACGGACTTAAAGAAAATCATTTTTTTGGTAGCAGAGACATTTGGTCAAGTTTCAATGAAGAACATTTTGATAGCATTAACGAGATTGAGGAGATTGAAATTAATTTCGATTCACCAAATTTAAAACATCATCTTGATGATCGCGATTCAAAATTTAAAGAAATAGTAAAAAATCCATTTCAGGAAAATGTACGCAAACACAATCAAAAATTACAATATAACAGGGCTGCTGACAAACCCGGTAAAGGTGTGCAAAACAGTATCGACTCTTTCGATTCTATAAATAAAGGGCACAAGAATTTTTCTGACCCAGAAGTTCAGGATTTGGTAGAAAAATTAGGAAGCAAAGTATTTGATTCACTAAATCGAAGTTCCCCTACTCGCGTTTTGTCGCATATAGTAAGTTTATTAGAAAATATAGATGTTTCTAATATTCCAGATGATGAAATTGAAGATGCTCAGAAAAAAGTAAAAAAAATTCAGAATCTGGGTTATTACTTATTTAAATAATAATGGGCATTATTCAAATAGATATCTTACACGATGGAGAAAGCTCATTTTATAGTTTAACAGGCTCGACTAATCTATTATTAAAAAATAGAAGGTTGTCGATTTCTTTGAATCGATTAAAATTTTTAGAGGTTGATAATAAAATATTAATTCCTTTTAAAGAAGTTTCTCAAGTTCAAATTCTTCAAGAAATTCAAAATTTACTATCCCGAGCTGAAATTGAATTACAATTATCAGAAAACACAAAACAAGCAGTAAAAAGTTACGACCGAGAAGAACAGCTTTTTGCTGAGTTTGAAGAAAATGCAAATTCCATTAGAAACAACGAATTTGATGATAAACCTGTATTGGTTGAAAAATTTACTGAATTTAAAAATTCAATTGACAAGAATTTAGTTCGGTCACTTTACCCATTACAGTTACTATCTGCATTTCATATGGCTTTTGCTCAGAATTCTTGTAACTTTGCAGTACCTGGTGCTGGTAAGACTTCAATAGTATATGGAGCTTATGCATATCTTAAAAATCTTCCTGAAAATCATAGTCAAAAAGTTGATAAATTGTTAGTTATAGGACCATTATCATCGTTTGCACCTTGGGTAAATGAATTTAAATCTTGTTTCGGTTTCTTAACAACTTTTCAAAGATTGTCTGGGGATAATACAATTACGAAAGATGAAAAGCTTGAACATCTTTACTCAGGCGATCCAGCTGAGATAACACTTATATATCACGGTGGAGTTATTAATCTTCAAAACAGCATTACCGATTTTCTCAAAAATAATCGTACAATGGTGGTGGTAGATGAAGCCCACCGCATTAAAAATCACGAAGGAGTTTGGGGAAGAAGCGTGACAGAAATATCAAAAGAAGCTATTTCACGAATTATTTTAACTGGTACGCCTGTTCCAAATGGTTATCAAGATATTTACAACTTATACAAGTTTATATATCCATACAAATACAAAGAAATTTTGGGATTTCACTACCAGAATCTTCAGGATTTGACTATTAACAGCTTGATTGAAAGTAATAAAGTAGAGGAGCTTAAAAATAATATATCACCCTTTTTCATAAGAATAAAAAAAGAAGATTTAAACCTTCCTAAAGTGATTGAACAAATTATTGAAGTTCCTATGGATAGTCATCAAAGAGAAATTTACGACTTCATTGAAGAACAATATATCAAATCATTTAAGGAAGATCAATCTGCAACAGTTAAGGATGTTTTGAATAGAGCAAAATTAATTAGACTTAGACAAGCTTCAACAAATCCATCATTATTAAGCAAAACTTTAATAGATTCATTAGAAAAAGGAGGAGACTTTTCTGACCAAGATCCTAATACCAGTTTTACTTCAGGATATGATGAATTCGTAAGTGATTCCGAATTTTTCACCAAAATAGTTAATTATCACAAACTCGCAACACCTGAAAAATTTAGCACCATTCTTAAACTTCTAAATAAAGAAATTTTAATTTCAGGTGGTAAAGCAATTATTTGGACAATTTTTATTCAAAATGCTAAAGAATTAAAGACATTTTTAAAAACAAATGGAATCTCATCAAAATTGCTGATTGGAGAAATTCCTCAAGAAAATCGTGAAACCACAATTGAGGAATTCAATGATCCGAAAAATATGGATTTTCAAGTAGTTATTGCGAATCCATTCTCTGTTGCAGAATCTATTTCATTACATAAAGGTTGTCACAATGCAATATATCTTGAAAGAGATTATAATGCTTCTAATTTTATACAGTCCAAAGATAGAATTCATAGGGTTGGTCTTAATGAAAATCAAATTACCAATTACTATTATATCGTATCTCAAAATTCTATTGATTCAGTAATAAATGACAGATTGAATGATAAGATAGAACGAATGGAAAAAATAATCAATGATGATATTCCATTGTTTGCAAGAATAAATGACAACGATGAAACCGATATTATTAAAGCTCTTATTATAGATTATGCTAAAAGATCTTAGAAAATTTGACAATCTCGGTACACCAAATTTTTTCTTTGAGCTTCTAACAACGCTTAAAGCTACTAAAAAGCAAGAATGGTCGATTGACGACATAAACCAACTCTTTTTCAACAGAGTTATTGATAGTCGTTCAACTTTTGAGGGATGCATATTACTTGCTTTTCGAATAAATCTCATAATTGAAGTTAAAGGCAATATCGAAATCGATCAGAAATTCGACAATTGTTTAAATAGTAAAAATCAAATGAACGATAAGTTTGTAGAACGACTCTTTTTGAACCTGAAACCTGTTAGTGAAATTTACGAGATTTTTAGTTCTGAAAATTTTTCCCAAGACATCGTTTACCAATCATTACAATTAAAAAGTTCCGCTTTTGGTTTTAAGTATGCTAACTTTAAACAACTCTTGATAGATTTTAATGTGTTGAAAGTGCATCCCACTAATGAGATTAACAACCTAATTATTAATTCACGCTATAAAAAGATTTTTGATAAAGTAATTCTTCCAGAAATAAAGAAAAGAAAAATAGGAATAGAAGAATTTAAAAAATCTATGGAGCAGCAACAAATCTATGGGGAAGAAGCGGAAAAATTTGTCCTAAAATTCGAACACAACAGATTAGGTGGAATAAAAGAAATTCAATGGATAGCTGAATATACTGTGAATGCAGGTTATGATATTGCTTCATTTGAAAACGCAAATGATAAAGAACCAAATCGTTTTATTGAAGTAAAATCTTACGATGGCCAAAAACCTTATTTTTTTTGGTCAAAAAATGAAATGGAAGTTGCAAAAAGGAAATTAAATGAATACTGGCTTTATTTAATAGATCGAAAAGAAATTGACAAAAAAGACTATAAACCTCATTGTATACAAAATCCGAGTATCAATGTCTTAGAAAATATTGAATGGGATAAAACTATCGACAAATATAAAATAATATTTAATGGATAAGCCAACGCATAAAGCCATACACATTTGCAATCGCTACAGCCAACGCTCAATCCAAAATTGCAAAAGAGTATGTCTTTGCCAACGCTATCAGCAGATCGGAAAATAAAGTACGAAAACACAACAAAGTGTATAAATCATTGGGCAATAAATAGTTAAATAAAAATTATAGATATAAATAAAATTTACGGTAAACTGAAAATGAAGTGCTTTTAAATGCCCAACGCTTCATACACAAACCGTTGCCTGTAATACGATTGAAAATCGTAAAACAAAAATATGTTTCCATATAACGAAACTTTTCACTAACTTTGTCGTCTAAATAGTAAGAAAAAGAAATGAAAGCTAAATTTGATGTTATATTTCTAGAGCAAGCAATTGAATTTATTGAAAAACTAGACAGCAAAACGAGAAATAAAATATTTTATAATATTGACAAAGCTAAATTAATAAACGACCCAAAACTATTTAAAAAATTGCAAGATGAAATTTGGGAGTTTAGAACAAAATATGATGGAATTCAGTTCTGACTTTTTGCTTTTTGGGATAAAACTGAGAAATCCGAAACGTTAGTAATTTCTACTCACGGAATGATTAAAAAAATGAGTAAAGTTCCAAAAACTGAAATTAAAAAAGCTGAAAAGTTAAGAATAGAATATTTTAATCAAAAAAATCTTTAAAAAATGGGAACTACTAGAAAAATGAAAATGAAGTCTTTAGACCAACTTAAGGACAAACACATTGGAAAGGTTGGAACAATTGAGAGAGATAAATACGAGTTCGATTTAAAAATTGAAATACTTGGAGATATGATTAAATCTGTAAGAAAAGAAAGACAATTAACTCAAGAGCAATTGGGAGAGTTAATTGGAGTTCAAAAATCTCAGATTTCTAAACTAGAAAGAAATACTAGAAATGTTACTATTGAAACGATTCTGAAAGTTTTTAGAGCTTTGAAAGCTAATGTGAAATTCAGTATTGAAATGAATGAAGGAGAATTTAAAATAGCATAGCACTACAGGCAACAATGCATAACCAAAATTGTTTTATTTCGTAAAATAGAATATTTCTAAACATAAAAAATATTACATTTAACAAACGAAAAATTGCAAAAACCAAAACACAACTTTGGTTATACTAAACCGTTAGCGGTAATTTAACAAAACCTCTCGTCCTAAAATAGGTTGACTAAAAATTAAACACTTAATTATAGTCACTTATGAAAACACAAAACAGTACCTGTCGAAAAAAAGAGTATCAAAAAGTCACATATGAGCATAAATTATTTGTCATTGACCAAATCAAGAACGGTCAGATTTCAGTTAATTATGCTTCTAAAAAGTACGATATTTCAAGATTATCCATCAACTATTGGATGAAGAAATATGCTACCTTTGAGCAAAACAATAAAGGTATGAGTAAAGACAAAGAGATTAAGAAACTCAAAGAAAAGATTGAAGAACTGGAGTTTGTAAAAGACTTTCAGCAAGATATTATTGCAGATATGGAACTCATCACTGGAGTCAACTTATCAAAAAAGTCCTTGCCCAAAACATTAGCCAAAGAAATAGAGAAAAAGAAAGTAAACCGTTTAAAATAAAATGGGTTTATGGATGTTTTGGGATTACTAAACAAGCCTACTACAAAAGGCTTAACTCTTATAAAGCAAAAGAGACACACGAAAAAGAATTAATCCAACTTGTTAAAGAATACCGTAAAAAAGTCGGTCAAAGAACAGGAGGGATTAAATTGCATTCAGAACTAAAATCACAAATGAAAACACAACATATAAAAATGGGAAGGGATAAGTTTTTTGATTTCTTGAGAGCCAATAACCTCTTAGTTCCTAAACTTAAAAACTTTCATATAACAACCAATTCTAAGCATCAGTTTTATAAATACAAGAACTTAGTTAAGGACGCTGTTCCTACAAGACCAGAACAGCTTTGGGAAAGCGACATCACCTACATTAAAACAGATAATGGTCATAATTATTTGGCTTTAGTCACAGATGCTTATTCTAAGCAAATTATGGGCTACAAACTCGCAAACCATATGAAGACCTCACTTTGCACAGAAGCACTAAAAATGGCTATTAAAAACAGAAAATATCCACATAAAAAGCTGATACATCATTCCGATAGAGGTTTTCAATATTGTAATACAGCATATACATCTTTTGCAGAACAAAACAACATCACAATGAGTATGACAGAACAATATGATCCTTACGAAAATGCTGTTGCAGAACGAATTAACAGAACCCTTAAATACGAATACGGACTAAAACAAACTATTAAAAACACAAAACTCGCAGAAAAAATGACCAATCAGGCAGTAGAAATTTATAATAATCTTAGACCACACCTTAGCTTAGAGCTTAGAAAGCCAACAGAGGTACATAATAACCCAACTATTAAATACAAATCCTATAAAAGAAATAAAAAGCAGCTCACGGAACTATTATTTTAGTAAATTGCAGTAGCTTTTTAAAGAAGCCTAAACCAGAAAATTATTCTAAAAATTTTGGCTCAGCAAAAAGCCAAAAAATTTTCGGAAATAACTTTTCGTCTATAAATGAATCAACAAAAACTATTACAAAAAAGGTCAACCTATTTCAGTATAATACAAAACCAGAATTCAATGACAAAAAAGGTGTTAATTTTAGTAGGTTTTATAATTATAAAATTTCTACTTCAATATGTTTTAATAAGTCCTGAATACGATTTACAACGAGACGAATACCTTCATCTTGACTTAGGACATCATTTGGCTTGGGGATATTTATCTGTTCCACCATTTACTTCTTGGATTTCGAGAATTATTTATCTTCTAGGGAATTCCGTTTTTTGGATTAAGTTCTTTCCGGCCTTGTTTGGTGCTTTGACCATTCTTGTGGTTTGGAAAGCTATTGAAGAACTAAAAGGAAATCTATTTGCTTTGGTTTTGGGAGCAACTTGCGTATTATTTTCTGCTCTTTTAAGCCTTAACACTCTTTATCAACCTAATTCTTTTGACGTTTTAAGTTGGACAACCTTTTTCTTTATCATCATTAAATATTTCAACACTGAAAACCCAAAATGGCTTTTTGTAGCAGCGATAATATTTGCTTTGGGGTTTCTGAACAAATACAATATCGTTTTTTTACTTTTGGGATTGATACCTGCAATTTTACTAACCCAACAGCGCAAGGTTTTCGTTCAAAAGAAATTATACATTGCTGCACTATTAGGATTATTTCTCATTGCGCCTAACCTTTTGTGGCAATACAACAATAATTTTCCAATTATTCATCATCTAAATGAGCTGGCAAAAACACAATTGGTAAATATTGACCGACTTGATTTTTTAAAATCACAAGTCTTATTTTTTATTGGCTCTTTGTTCGTAATTATTTCAGCTTTATATGCTTTATTATTATATAAACCTTTTAAAAAATATAGAACTTTCTTTTGGACATTCTTTTTTACCCTCATCGTTTTTATTTTTTTCAAAGCTAAAGACTACTATGCTATAGGACTTTATCCTATTTATATTTCTTTTGGTTCTGTTTTTATTGCTACTATTCTAGAGAAAGGGAATAAAAAATATTTACAACCAATTGCTATTGCAATTCCAGTATTATTTTTTATTCCTATGTTCAATATTGCATTTCCAAATAAAAGTCCAGAGTACATTATTAAACATTCCAACAAATACAAAGAATTGGGGCTACTTCGTTGGGAAGATGGTAAAGACCACTTGTTACCACAAGATTATGCTGATATGCTTGGATGGAAAGAACTAGCAAAAAAGGTAGATTCCGTTTATTTCAAATTACCCAACCCTAGCCAAACACTTATAATTTGTGACAATTATGGACAAGCAGGAGCTATAAATTATTATACAAAGCAAGGTATAAAGGCAGTTTCGTTTAATGCAGATTACATTAACTGGTTTAATCTCGACCGAAAATATATTAATCTTATAAGGATTAAAAACTATGTTGAGAAAGATAATGAATTAAAAGAAACCAGTCCCTATTTTAAATCTAGCGTTCTGGCAGATTCGATTACAAACAAATACGCTAGAGAATTCAAAACAATGATATTTGCTTTTAGAGGTACAAAGGTTGATATTAATAAAAGGATACGAAACGAAATTAAAGAGGTAAAAAACTACCGCTAACACCGCATATAGCAAATTGCTAAATTGTTGTTTAAACGAAATTTTTTATTACTTTTAAACTAATTAAAATATATGAAAAATTGCATTTTCAAAAAAGCAACTTGCCATATTCAAACCCGTTGTATTTAATAGCGGATTCCCTCTCGTCCTAAAATAGGTTGACTAAAAATTAAACACTTAATTATAGTCACTTATGAAAACACAAAACAGTACCTGTCGAAAAAAAGAGTATGAAAAATTCAGTTTTGACCTCAAACTTTCCATCAT
>Ga0209633_10003080_pt1 | contig 15560 bp, 12 predicted proteins | sample Cruoilmetagenom1_FD_187290 | JGI IMG/M metagenome (GOLD analysis project Ga0209633, IMG submission 187290) | Oil polluted marine microbial communities from Coal Oil Point, Santa Barbara, California, USA - Sample 1 (SPAdes) (version 2) | ecosystem: Environmental > Aquatic > Marine > Oil seeps ... | reverse complement strand
GTCTTGCTTCAAGCGGGGTTTACCATCGCCGTGATACGTTACCGCTCACGCGGTGCGCTCTTACCGCACCATTTCACCCTTACCGGTCTACCGAAGTAAACTTAGGCGGTTTTCTTTCTGCTGCACTATCCGTAGGCTCGCGCCCCCCAGGGGTTACCTGGCACTTTGCCCTATGAAGCCCGGACTTTCCTCCCTGCTTGCGCAGAGCGACTGCCTGGCCAACTCCACATGCAGTGTACAAAATTGAACGCCGTTCAGCTAACTATTTATTCAGTGAGGTGTTAATTACTTGCCCGTTAACGTTAATGCCAGACTATACAACACCTTCTTTGGCTCACCTGTTAAAGCCACTGCTAGCTTAACGGCTGTCTTTAATGAACACTCTTCTAACAACATTTTTAATGTGTTTATTGAAGCATCTGAAAGCTCTGCAGACTTATCCCCTTTTTTCTGAACGCCTTCCACCAATACAACAAATTCACCGCGTTGCATATTTTTATCTGCCTGCACTTGCTCCAACACATCGCCTACTGATCCACTGACAATAGTTTCAAATGTTTTGGTTAGCTCCCTTGCTAACGCCATTTTCCGAGAGGGTTCAAAAACAACCAACATATCTTCTAAAGTGGCCACAATACGATGACTTGATTCATAGAAAACCAACGTTTTGGAGTCCTTTAAATACACCTCAAGCGTCGTTTTCCGCGCAGAAGACGTCCTCGGCAAGAAGCCTTCAAAACTAAACCTTGCTGTCGCTAAACCACTGGAACTTAATGCGGTGATAAGCGCGCAAGCACCAGGAATTGGCACAACTTTAATACCCATCGCATGGGCTTTTTGAACGAGTGAATAGCCCGGATCATTTATTAATGGCGTACCTGCATCAGAGATTAACGCGACAGCCAATCCATCAGACAATTTTTCTAAAAGCGCGGCGCTCTTTTTATCCTCATTATGTTCATGATACGCCGTCATTTTGGTTTGAATTGAATACTCGTTTAGTAATTTTTTACTATTACGGGTATCCTCCGCAGCAATCAAATCTACACTTTTCAATACCTCTATTGCGCGTAAGCTAATATCGGCCAAATGACCGATCGGGGTTGCAACTATGTATAAACTACCTTTTACGTTTGACATCATTCCACTCTAAAAAGATACTGGTCACTTAAATCCAGCTATTCTAAGCATTAATTAATAATATTTCATGAATCAACATAGACATCTTACGACGCTAGCAAAAAGAACGTTACTTATTATTGCTATCACACTGACCCTGCCCTATTGCACCAGCATTCCAACACCGAACATTGGGCAGCAGATACCCATTGATTCTATGGAAGAACAAGCTCAACTTGCCATCTCTCAAGGCCAATATCTTGAGGCTGCTGCCTTGTATGAACAATTAGCAAAAATCACTGAAAACAATGAACATTTTTTAACCGCTGCCGCCGAATCGTATCTAAATGCGGGTGATATCGATAACGCAGAACGTTTAATCAGCTCGTTACCCAATCAATTCGATAGCAGCTCAGTTAATGTTCAATTATTGCGCTCAAAGATTTTATTAAAACAAGGGAAAGCGGAACAATCCCTTTTTGCTATTGATGTAATTGATGAATCCATTCTTAACAATCAACAACGCATCGAGTTGCATACATTAAGGAGTTCCGCCTTTTTTCAATCGGGCAATATTTTTGAAAGTGCTCGCGAACGAGTCGAACTTGATTTTTTAACCGTAGATCCTTCCGAGAAATTAGCTAACCAGAATAAATTAATAGAAACACTTCTTCTACTATCTAATCAGGCCTTAGAAATTTTTAAAGCATCACCATCTGACCCTATAACCAGCTGGATAGATTTAGCTATAACGCTAAAACACAAAACACCTAATATTGCCGATTGGCAACAGCGTTACCCTCAACATTCAGCAAACAATAATTATTTACCTAACTTCCTTCAAAGCAAACAAAACAATAATAAACCAGCGGGCAAAGTAGGCGTCTTCTTACCCAACGACGGCCCCTATGCAAAGTCGGCTCAAAGTATTCGCCAGGGCATTATTTCGGCCGCTTACGCCTTAGATAATAACCAAGCAGACGTTATTTTTTACAACACAAGCACGACACCAATTACCACTCTATATGAACAGGCTTTAAGCGAAGGCGTCAAAACAATTATTGGCCCTTTAGATAAACGAAACGTAGCGGATTTGCAGCTGTTAAATAATCGAACTGTTCCTATTATTGCTCTAAATAAACTTGAAGGGGCTGCACCACACAATACCTTTTCTCTATCGCTTACACCTGAAGATGATGTTATTCAGATTGCCAGCTTAGCTTGGCTAAAAGGGCACCAAAGAGCACTAATTCTCACGCCGCAAACAAAATTTGGCCAACGCATTGCTACGCACTTTGCAGATATCTGGCATCAATTTGGCGGCACGGTGAATGAAGTCCAAACGTACCCATCGAAGATCTCAGACTATTCGGCCTCCATTAAAAGCCTTCTTGATATTGAAGACAGCGAAAGCCGGTTTAAACAACTGAGAAACAAACTTAATATCAGCATGGAATTTGTGGAGCGTCGTAGGCAAGATGTAGACTTTATTTTTCTTATTGCATCACCCAGAGATGGCCGGCTAATTAAACCTCAACTTCGATTTTTTCATGCCATAAAATTACCGGTCTTTAGCATTTCAAAAATTTATGATGGCACCATCAATCCCGTTGCTAACCGGGATTTAGACCAAGTGAATTTTTGTGACATGCCATCCTTAATTGAACCCAAGAACTACGCTGAACTCGACACCTTATCTTTATCCAAGCAATGGGGGAATTTAAACAGTCAATCAAGAAGATTGTTTTCGCTGGGACTAGATGCTTACCAAAGCATTTCTCACACTGAAAGGTTAAACAACAGCTCTTTTGCTCGATTTAGTGGCAGCACAGGTGTCTTATCTATAAAGCAAAATGGAAAAATCAGCAGGCAACTCACTTGTGCAACCTTTAAAAATGGCCATATTAAATCGCTTGGCCTTGCGCCTCAACTGGAAAAGGTTGATTATTTTAATCCGCTTGATCAAACACCTACACCTCAAACAAACCAGCAAACCACCCCCCTTTAATGGGTCTATTTAAAAGCACTAAAGACAGCGGTCAACAAGGTGAGGATATTGCCCTCGCGTTCTTATTAAAAAAAGGCTTCAAACTTATTCAACGGAATTTTCGAAGCCGGTCTGGTGAAATAGACTTGATTATGTGTAACGATGAATTTCTTATATTTGTTGAAGTGAGATACCGTTCATCCGACAGGTTTGGCGGCGCACTTTATTCAGTCGATAAGAAAAAACAATCTAAATTGATTAAATGTGCGCAACAATACTTACTTAAAAACCCGACAAAATTAGGGTCACGCTTTGATGTCATTGCAATTTCACCCTCTCTGGGTCAGCATGATATACAATGGATTTTTAACGCATTTGATGAGTTTTAGGCATGAGCTTACAAGATCGTATCTATCAACATTTTACAGACAGCATTCAAACCAAACATGAAGCGCTGGAGCTATTAGCAGGGCCAATTGAAGCGGCGGCTAGCCGTATCGTGGACAGTTTACTGAACAACGGGAAGGTTCTAACGTGTGGGAACGGAGGCTCTGCTGGCGACGCCCAACACTTTTCCTCCGAAATGCTAAACCGCTTCGAACGAGAACGCCCCAGTTTACCCGCCATTGCTTTAAGCACGGATACTTCAACCATTACCTCCATTGCCAATGATTATTCATACAATGAGATCTTCGCAAAACAGCTTAGAGCGTTAGGGCAAGATGGTGATGTTTTACTGGTTTATACTACGAGCGGTAATTCCGCTAATATCGTTGAAGCGATTAAAGTCGCTCACGATAGAGGCTTAAATGTTATTGCTGTAACAGGAAAAGATGGTGGGCAACTCGATTCATTGTTAAAGGAAAATGACATCGAGTTACGCGTCCCTTCAAACTCTACAGCACGCATACAAGAGGTGCACTTGGTTATCACGCATTGCTTATGTGATTTAATCGATTTTCAATTATTTGGCTAATCTTATGAATCAACGAAATACCTTTTTTATCGCTTTCCTTCTTTCTATCACTTTATTATCTGGTTGTGCGGCCGTCGCGGTTACAGGCGCCACAACTGGAGCCGCTATAGTCCATGACAGGAGAACTGCAGGGACCGTGATAGACGACCAAGGCATTGAATTTAAAGCCGTATATCGCCTCTACAGGAACTTGGAGATTAGAAATAATACACACATCAATGTAACGAGCTACAACGGCCTTTTGTTGCTGACAGGAGAAGCGCCAAGCGAGGCACTTCGAAGTAAAATCATTAACAAACTAAGCGGCATCCAAAAGGTTAGAACTATTCACAATAATATAACACTTGCTGCGCCCAGTTCATTAGTCTCCAGAAGTAGCGACTCACTGATTACAAGTAAGGCAAAAATTGCTTTATTTAATATTTCGAAAATGAAAGGTTTTGACCCGACTCGGGTAAAAATTACCACTGAAAATGGTGTTGTCTATTTGCTGGGCCTACTCAGAGAACATGAGTCTCAAGCGGTAATAAATACTATTAGACGCATTGGTGGTGTTCAGCGAGTAGTAAAACTTTTTGAAATAATATAGCTCTATTGAAAATCGACGCGCAAAGACAAATCTATGGCATCGATATTTTTGGTTAGCGCTCCTACAGAAACATAATTCACGCCCGTATTAGCAATTTTCCTGACCATAGTTAAGTCAACGTTTCCTGATGCCTCCAATTTAGCCTGGCCACCATTGAGCTCTACTGCTTGCTTTAACTGTTGAAGCGTAAAATTATCCAACAACAAGATATCTGCCTTTGCTTGCAACGCTTGCTTAACCTCATCAATCGTTTCGACTTCAACCTCTACAGGTACAATTGAATCAATTTGACGCGCCGCATCCACAGCAAGCTGAATAGAACCTGCTGCCATAATATGATTTTCTTTAATTAAAATACCATCATACAAGCCGACCCTATGATTGGTACAACCCCCACAAAGAACCGCATACTTCTGAGCCAACCGTAGCCCTGGCAAAGTCTTTCTTGTATCTAATACAACGGCCCCTGTTCCTTCCACAGCCTTTGCATATCGAGCGGCTACCGACGCTGTTGCCGAGAGCGTTTGCATTACATTCAATGCGGCTCGTTCTGCGGTTAATATCCCTCTTGCAGAACCAGAGAATGTACATATAACATCATTAGCTGACGCCCACTCCCCTTCATTCTTTTGCCAACAAACCTGTATTGACGCATCCACCTCAGTAAAAATTGCTTCTACCCAGGCTTGCCCACAAACTAGGACTAGATCGCGGGTTATTAATGTGGCATTCGCTTGTTTTCCTTCTGGTATAACGAGCGCGGTTAAATCTCCTGAGCCTACATCTTCCGCTAAGAAGCGTCTCGCATCATCTTCGACTATCAAGTGGTCTATCATAAAAATTAATAACGGTTTATAAAAAAGCCTCCGTTAGGAGGCTTTCTATTATCTCACAGAAAACAGCTATCGCAATAACTACGCTAGACTGAATTCTTGACCTTCTGCGCCAATCAATTTTTTCATACCCGTCAATGCACGCTCTACCAACGGCGCTTTTTCTTGTCCTACTAACACCATTTTCTCTTGTCTAAGTTGTTCTGCAAGCTCATCCAAGCTAATGTCCATCGCTTTTGTGCCTCGCTCATCAACAAATAGACAATTAAGCGTTACTGCACTTTTCCAAGACAATTTTGCGCGCAATTGCTCACCTGTTTCATTTGTGTACTCGACCCAATCACCAACGTCCATCTCATTAACGCGCACGGTGTACTCATCCTCAGGCATTTTAGATATTTGCTCATCCAGCTCATTCATTAGCTCGTCTTCTAAACTAACGTTACATTCACCCGGCGCGGTATCAATTAACACAATTTCCTCAACGACAGGTATATCATCACCTGACGTCTCTAATTTAATTGCTAGAACGTGACGATGCCATGCTTCTAAGTCTTTAAAGAACGGAGCGGCCTCATGAAAGTCATACGAAATATTTTCCAAACCAACTTTAATATCTTTCAATAAACGTGGCAAATCTTGCAAAATTGACTGTCCTTTGTCTGCGTCATTCTGTTTAATCACACTAGAAACTAGACGCTCAATAACGCTTAAGCTTTCTTTGACAGACTCAGGTTCTCTGTCGCGCCGTAATAAGGCTAACACCATCACATCAGCCCATACATCATCCAAAAAGCTCTTAACAAAAGCCGGAACCGTTGTTCCTTTGAGTCTAAGCGCTATTTCATAGGCAGCCTGTCTTTTGGTTAATTCTAACTGTTCACCACTTTTAGTCACTTTTCTTGCACGCTCTTCAATCACATCGATTTGACGTTGCTGCTGAGACATAAACAATTCAAATTCTTCATGCATATCAGTAAAAATCTGCATCTCATGTTCAAAATTAAGCAATATTTCAGACACCACTGCTTCCATTTTTTCAAAAACCACATTCCTGATTTTATTATTTTGTTCGCTAACGCCTAAGCCCGCATGTGAAAGCGCGTTTAGAAATTGTCGTGCCGGATGGTTTTTACGCGCAAAGAATTCTTTATCCATCATCGCAACTTTTAAAATAGGGATTTGCAATTGAGCAATCATTGCCCTCACCACATCGGGTAACTGTCTATCTTGCAAAATAGCGTCAAACAACATCGCTACTACATCAATTAATGTGTCGTCATGTTCAGCATACGGCCTACGCTGACCACCCACTTGGATCTGCATACCAATTTGAGACCGTAGACCCTCTTCTATGCTGACGCCATCAGCAGCGGAACTTTTTTGTAATTCTGTCAGTGACTTCAGCAATTCACCGCTATGTAACTTTTCACCTGCCACAATCAAACCATCTGAAATAGCTGATGCAGCGGCAGTCGCACGGTAGGCTTGCGCCATTTCAAGCAGCGGGGAATAAATCGCCGCTGGGATTTCTGAAACAGGCATATTATGCTGAGCATCAGCTTCTAACACTGCCGGTTGAGCAGCTATTGTTTCGCTTTGGTTAGTGCCGTCTTGGCCTAAATTATCAACATTAACTGCTTTTCGTTTTGGTAATTTAGGAACAACCCCTGCTTGAATACATAAATTATTAATATTTTCATACACACCACCCAGACCCAATAGAACGGTCTTCTCAAATGATTTATAGAGTAGTTGTTTGGTTTTTTCTGAGAATAATTGGTTTTTAACCCTTTCAGCATACTGCCCCATCAAAAACATAGGTGTGACAGGGTTAGTGCTCATCTTCAAAGAAGGCTTAGCATATACGACAGCCAGCCTTTTATTCAAAGCATATAACACGTCTTTAAACTCTGACTCACTGCGGTAAATACAACCGTCAATAGCTAATTGGTTTTCAATTTCACCTGTGTCTAACAGCGACATACCTTCAAATGCATCATCTTTGGATGCATCATGGACAACGGTTGGTTGAGTAATAACGGTCTTTCCTTGTAGATGCGTGAAGCTTTGCTTAACCTCGTTCACACATAAAGAAACCAACCCTTCAGACGCCTTGTTAAAGACTTTTAAATCAATAGATACTGCTTCCAAACCATCCGTTTCTGAGGATTTATATAACCGCTCTTGAGCATCTTTAACATGTGCTTCGAGTGCCGTCTGCATGTATTCACATAACGTTGAACACACCATTTGACCAATAGCACTATGGCTCGCTAACGGCGCCTTAGCTGCTGATTGTTGATTACGATTTTCCATTGATATAACGTTTGGCGAGGTCTTGTGCATGGCTCTTCATCCATTTAAAACTGTTGATGTATAGAGTATAGTCAACGTCTCAATTAAAGTGTGCGCTAGGCCACAAAACAAAAACTATCCTCAGGCTACCTAGGTATTTCGATGAAAAGTGTTACTTGTTCGATAAAAAATGGCTGTATTGATAATGCTAGGCAACTACCCTCGCCTAATCGGAATGAACGACCAAATCCCGATGATATTCACCTCATCATTGTGCACAATATTAGCCTCCCCCCCGGGGAATTTGAAAACAATTGGGTCGATGATTTTTTTTTGAACAAATTAGACGCCGAGCAACACCCGTATTTTCAAGAAATTTGTCACCTAGAAGTCTCGTCCCACATTCTAATTCGTCGTGATGGCACATCGACTCAATACGTACCGTTTCATGAGCGCGCTTGGCACGCAGGTGTTTCGTCCTTCAACGGGCAGAGTAACTGTAATGATTTTTCAATTGGTATAGAGCTAGAAGGTGCTGATGACGTAGCTTATACCGAAGCACAATATGTTCAGTTAGCACAATGTTGCAAACGCTTGATTGAAACGTACCCACTACTTTCTGAAGAAAACATAGTTGGCCATTGTGATGTAGCACCTAGCAGAAAAACCGATCCTGGGGAAAGTTTTGACTGGGCGAAGTTTAGGCGTTTACTGACCCGCCTTTGACGATTCACCTTTAAACGCATCCACCAACATCATTACCACACCTATTGATATAGCCGCATCCGCAATATTAAATACTGGCCAATGGTGTGACTTGTAGTAAACATCTATAAAGTCAATAACATAGCCATATGAGATACGGTCGTACAGGTTGCCAATCGCCCCACCCAATACCAATGAAATTGTCACGGCCATCCACCGTTCTGTTGGTTTCAACTTTCTAAGCCATACCAGCAAGATCGTTGTAGCAATCAATGCGAAGCCAACAAAAAACCAACGTTGCCACCCACCTGCTGAGCTCAAAAAACTAAATGCTGCGCCAAGATTGTGTACATAAGTGAAATTTAACGATGGAAATAGCTGAATTGATTCGTACAATTCAAAATTATCAACCACCCACAATTTACTCGCCTGATCTAAAACGAACACCAACAAGGACAACCATAACCATTTAAACATGACCATGATTAAGCAAACTGCCTAACTTCTCCTGAGCCGTCTACATTTTCAATACAACGGCCACAAATTTCAGGATGCGTTGCAGACGTCCCAACGTCTTCACGGTAATGCCAGCAACGAGTACATTTGCCATGTTGACTAGCGTTCACACTAATAAACACAGCTTCATTCTCAGTGGCTTTCGCCGTATCATTTTTTTCAGCTAATGGTTTTACTTGAGCATATGACGTAATTAAAATAAAACGAAGTTCATCATTTAGCTGGCTTAGGCTTTCGTGTAGGTCACCCTCACAATAAACAGTAACTTCTGCTTCAAGGCCTGAACCTATCTTGCCATCAACCCGTACTTGCTCAAGTTCTTTGCTAACTAATTCTCGAATATCAATGATGTTCTGCCAGAATTCCAACGGTGACACGTCATCGTTTCCTTCAGGAAACTGATCGTACGCCGTTGTTAAAAACACAGACTCTTCACGCTCTCCTGGCATAGCCGACCAAATTTCATCCGCAGTAAAACTTAGGATAGGTGCTATCCACCGCACAAATGCTTCGGCAATATGAAACATAGCCGTTTGCGAAGAACGCCTAGCAACGCTGTTTTGTTGTAGCGTATATTGACGATCTTTAATAACATCTAAATAAAAACTGCCCATTTCCACAGAACAGAAGTGGTGTATTTTTTGGTGTACTTGCAAGAACTGATATTCGTCGTAGCACGCCAACACGTCTTGTTGAACTTGCTTTGTCTTTTCTATCGCCCATCGATCAAGTGGCAACATATCAGCGTATGCAACACAGTCTTGAACTGGGTCGAAATCATCTAAATTAGATAATAAATAACGCGCCGTATTTCTTAATCGACGGTACACATCTGACGCCCTTTTTAAAATCTCATCTGACACTGTCATTTCGCCGGTGTAATCGTTAGCAGACACCCAAAGGCGAAGCACATCCGCACCCAATGAATTAATGACTTTTTGAGGTGCGACCACATTGCCGAGCGATTTAGACATTTTTCGCCCCTTCGCATCTACCGTGAAGCCATGTGTTAGAACCGAGTCATATGGTGCAGTGGCATTCATTGCAACAGATGTTAACAACGAAGACTGGAACCAGCCCCTATGTTGATCAGAACCTTCAAGGTACATGGATGCCGGAAACGGCAAATCTTCTCGACGTTCAAGCACACAAGAATGCGTTACACCTGAATCAAACCATACATCCAAAATATCATTGATCTTGGTATAGTTCGCGGCGTCTTCACCTAATAATTCAACTGGGTCTAGCTGAAACCACGCCTCAATTCCGGCGCCTTCAATTAATTGCGCCACTTGCTCAATTAGAGCTGGCGTATTTGGGTGTAACTCCTCGGTTTCTTTATGTACAAATAACGCGATTGGCACACCCCAGTTACGTTGGCGAGAAATACACCAGTCTGGGCGGCCTTCCACCATGCTATTAATACGCGCCTCACCCCAACTAGGAATCCAAGAGACGCGTTTAATCTCTTCCAAGGCCTTTGCTCGTAGGTTGTTTTTATCCATCGAGACAAACCACTGTGGCGTTGCTCTAAAAATAATCGGCGTTTTATGCCGCCAGCAATGAGGGTAACTATGGTTTAACGCTTCCTCATGAACAAGTTTCCCTTGCTTTTTTAATTCATCAATAACATCATTATTAGCACTAAACACATGCTTGCCGGCAAATAATGGGGTGCTAGGAAGAAAGACACCATTATCACCCACGGGGTTATCAACAGGAATATTGTATTGCTGACCTACAATGTAATCGTCTTGACCATGTCCCGGTGCAGTATGTACCGCGCCAGTACCTGCTTCAGTAGTCACATGATGGCCCAGAATAACGGGTACCACCCTGTCATAAAATGGGTGATGTAATTCCATGTATTCCAAATCTTTACCTTTGCAATACGCGATAACACGGTAGTCATCAATACCATAACGAAGCATGGTATCTTTTAATAAATTTTCAGCCAGTACCAGCCGTTCATCACCGTGCTGAACCATCGCATAATCAAATTCCGGATTGAGCGAAACCGCTTGATTAGCAGGCAAGGTCCATGGTGTTGTTGTCCAAATAACGATCGAAATAGGCCCATGTCCTGGCGAGCCATCGCTGCTATGGAAATGCTGAACAAACGTTGTTTCATTCTTTACTGTAAACCGTACATCAATGGCGGGGGATCGCTTATCTTCGTACTCAACTTCTGCTTCAGCTAATGCAGAACCGCAGTCTGTACACCAATGAACAGGCTTAGAACCTTTATGTAAGTGACCTTTGTCAATAATGCGCCCTAATGACCGAACAACATCTGCTTCAAATTGAAAATCCATACTCAAATAAGGGTTTTGCCAATCGCCAAAAACCCCCAGCCGCACAAATTCTTCTTTTTGCATAGCAACTTGCTTAGTAGCATAGACTCTACAGGCCTGACGAAACTCGGCTGCAGATACTTTTATGCCCGCTTTGCCAATCTTCTTTTCAACCATCAACTCAATTGGCAGACCATGACAATCCCAACCTGGAACGTACGGCGAGTCAAAACCCATTAAGGTTTTACTCTTGATAATCATGTCTTTTAAAACTTTATTAACCGCATGACCAATGTGAATTGGACCATTGGCATATGGCGGGCCATCGTGCAAAACAAACTGCGGCTTACCCGCGGATTTTTCGCGAATTTTCTGGTAGATATCTTGTTCTTGCCAACGCTTGAGCGTTGCAGGCTCACGGTTAGCAAGGTTGGCTTTCATTGGAAAGCTGGTTTTTGGTAAATTAAGGGTCTGTTTGTAATCCATGCTACATTTAAAGTGTTCGTTTCTTGTTAAAGTAAGTTTTAGCTTGCTCAGCGTCTTCTGAGATTTGTTTTTTTAAGTGTTCAAGGCTGTCAAACTTCTTCTCTTGCCGTAGCTTTTTATAGAAGGTAACAGTCACGCGTTGCCCGTATAAATTACCAGAGAAGTCAAACAAATGTGCTTCTAATAAAACAGCCGTCACATCTTCTATTGAAGGCCTTGTTCCTACGTTAGCAACACCTTCATATACCAATCCCGATTCGACCGTTATTGTAACGGCAAACACGCCTTTTATCGGAGTTTTTCTGTTTTTAACGCGTATATTTGCAGTCGGATAACCCAGTTCTCGTCCACGTTTTTGCCCATGCATCACTCGGCCAGACACCTCAAAACGTCTACCTAAAAATTCAGCGGCCTTTTCTAATGCACCATTTTCTAGCGCCTCGCGAATAAGCGTACTACTAACGCGCTGCTCACTTACCTTAAATGAATTGAACCGTTGAACCGTGAACCCATAGTCTAAACCCGCCTTTTGCAAAAAGTTAAAGTCACCTTGTCTATTCTTTCCAAAACAAAAATCATCACCAATCACCACGCTTTTGACCTTCAATTCGTTGTACAAACTATCTACAAAAAATTGAGCAGACATGGTCGCCATTGCCTCATCAAACGGAACGAGATAAAGAACATTAACGCCCGTCTTAGACAACTGTACTATCTTATCTCTTGCTGTAGAGATGCGCGCTGGTGCATCCTGCCCTCGGAAATACTCAACGGGTTGTGGTTCAAAGCACATAACGACAGCGGGTAAGTTTAAGGTGCTCGCCAGTTTGAGTAATTCACTCAACATCATTTTGTGTCCAAGATGAACACCATCGAAATTACCAATGGTCAGCACACAGCCGTTTTTTAGCTCTTCTGCATTTTTTAAATGTCTAATTAGCCTCATCGCCGCCTACTTTTTGTTTAAACACTAAATGGTGTGGACGGAGCCCCACTAACCAAGCACAGAGAAAATACCCCAGCAATACGATTATAATTTCTCCGAACAAGTTAATACTCCTATCTAACGCCCCCCATTGGTACCACTGCAACGTGGCTGAGTCGTAAAAATACACGACGCAAACAACCGCATTTGCTACAAGCACTTTAGCAAGAAAAACCAACCAGCCTGGTTGCGGCACATAAGCGCCTGATTTAATCAACGTCCTATACAATAAACCTGCATTAATAAAAGCTGCTATCGATGTTGCCAATGCTAAACCCGCGTGTTGGAAAAAAAACACGAGTACCACACTCATCAGCATATTCGATATAACCGCGATGATACCTATTCTCACCGGCGTTTTCATATCTTGCCTAGACGTAAACCCTGGCACTAACACTTTAACCAAAATAAAGGCCGGCAAGCCAACGGCATACGCCATTAAACTTAACGAAGCCATATCCACATCCTTCGTAGAAAAGGCATCGTACTGAAACAAGGTAGCTAACATCGGTGTGGCTAAAAAAAACAACCCTAGCGCCGCTGGCACACCTAAAAAAACAACCCAGCGTAATCCAGAATCCAAGTTTGCTGAAAATTCGTCACCCTTCCCAGCTGCATGGCTTTTAGATAAGGTCGGCAAAATAACCGTTGCCAACGCAATACCAAAAATGCCTAAGGGAAACTCCACCAAGCGGTCTGAAAAATAAAGCCAAGACACACTGCCCGTTACTAAAAAAGATGCTAGCAAGGTATCAACCAATAAGTTGATTTGCGTTATCGACACCCCAAACAAAGCCGGCAGCATCAATTTCATTATTTTCTTAACGCCCGCATGCCCGCGATCAAACCGTAATTTAGGCATTAATCCAAGCTTACTTAAATAAGGAAACTGGAATGCCAACTGCACAATACCGGCCAACAATACCCCCCAAGCTAATGCAATAATGGGCTCATCCAGTACCGGTGCAAGCCAAATCATTGCCGCCAGCAATGATAAGTTTAAAAACACAGGCGTTATTGCAGGCACCACAAATTTACCAAACGTATTCAACACACCACCAGCCATAGCAGTAAGCGAAATAAAGAACAAATAAGGAAAGGTCAACCTAAGCATCTCTACAGCCAAGTTGTGACGCGTCCCTTCGGCATCAAAGCCTGGAGCAAAAATGAATATCAAAATGGGCGCCGCCAATACGCCCAGTAATGTAATAACAAACAATACTGCGGCTAATGAGCCTGCCGTTTTTTCAACCAGTTCTTTTAATTCTTGGCGAGACTTGGTTTCTTTATACTCAGATAAAACTGGCACAAACGCTTGCGAAAAAGCACCTTCAGCAAATAAGCGTCGCATAAAGTTAGGAATTTTAAAGGCAACAAAGAAAGCATCCGTACCTGCATCAGCACCAAAGACACGCGCAATAACAATATCGCGCACAAACCCTAAGACACGCGAAATCATTGTCATGCTACCCACTACAACTGTTGATTTTATAAGCGTTTTGCTCAGACCCTTCACCTTTACAGACTTTATTGAATGCACATTATAAGGCGATGACAGTGCAGACACAGTAAAGAATCGTCTAAAGATTGCCAGAGTGTTTGCATACCTCTAGAATCAATAGAATATTGCGCAAAAGGGAATTGATTTGGCCAGCGAACAAAAAAAATACCAACCACCTCGATGGATAAAAAAAACAGCCATCATCTCCATTATATTGGGACTGTTAATCACTCTGCTGCCCTACGCTATTCAATATGGAATTACCGAGGGCCTTAAAAGCCAAGACATTGAAGATGCCTCAATTGAGGATATTGACTTTAACCTCTTTACCGGCGAGCTAGCAATAAAAAAACTACACGCTCAACGTACCAAGCAGCCTGATATTAACATCAAACTTTTGAAGCTCGAGTTTGACTGGTTGCCCCTCTTTAAAAAGCACTTATTCATTTCATCTTTATCACTAAGTGATGCATCTATTACTGTTCACCAACCCGATGAAACGCACATTTTCATCGGTGGCATTAAAATCCCTTTGTCTCAAAACGATACAGAGCAAAAAGACGACTCTCCTTCCGATTGGGGAATTGGGTTAGATAAATTGGTATTAACCAACAATACGATTCAGATTGACACACCGAGCTTTGCTCATGATTTTTCAATCAGCGCCTTATCACTCAATAATGTGCTCAGCTGGGAATCAGAACATGAATCAGACGTCACACTCGATACGGCTCTCAATGGCGCATCAATAAAAGGTGCCATTCAGTTTACCGCGTTTAACGAAGCGCCGACTGCGGAAGGTTCGCTAGTTGTCAATAACTTCGCCCTGTCCACTCTAAAGCCTTTTGTCAAACAACACCTATCAACATTTGAAGGGCTTTTAAGCACCGATTTAGCTTTCTCATTAACCATTAATGAGAATTCGCTTCAGTATCAACAGAATGGCCAAATTTCCATTAAGGAATCATCCGTCGGCTTGCCAGATATGCAGCTGGAACACGCAAACATTGCCTGGAATGGCAACGTTAAAGTCAAGCAAGTTGTGGATGTAATGAATATTGATTTGCAAGGTGAGTTATCAGCAACTAATCATCAAAACCACCTAACATCACCTAACTTGCATACAACTATTGATGCTTTTCGCTGGAATGGCTCAACACAAATAAAGACCTCGGCAGAACAACCTTCTATAAAGGCAACGGGGCTAGTAGACATTCGAGATATCACGAGTACAAACCTTGATACAAAGCTAACCGTTGCTGCGCTAAAAC
>Ga0209633_10003079_pt1 | contig 15568 bp, 16 predicted proteins | sample Cruoilmetagenom1_FD_187290 | JGI IMG/M metagenome (GOLD analysis project Ga0209633, IMG submission 187290) | Oil polluted marine microbial communities from Coal Oil Point, Santa Barbara, California, USA - Sample 1 (SPAdes) (version 2) | ecosystem: Environmental > Aquatic > Marine > Oil seeps ... | reverse complement strand
TTTTTAGAAGATATCCATTCAAAAGATCTACCTAAAATTTTAAAGGATTTACGGAAACCTATTTTGGTATTTCATTCGCCTCAAGATAAAGTTGTTGAGGTTAGAAATGCCCGCGATATTTACAAGGCGGCACATCATCCTAAAAGTTTTATTTCATTAGATGGGGCCAATCATTTATTGACCAATAAAGAAGATTCTTTTTATGTAGGAAAGGTAATTTCTAGTTGGGCACATCGTTATGTTAATGCAAATGAAGAAAAAGAAGAATTATCAACCGATAAAACAGTTGTAGTACGGGTTGGTAGAGAAAAGTATACCACAGAAATTGTTGCAAGAAGCCATTTCATTTTAGTTGATGAACCCAAAAAATATGGAGGTAAAGATGCAGGCATGAGTCCGTATGAATTATTATTGGCAAGTCTAGGCTCTTGTACAGCTATTACATTACGGATGTATGCTGATAGAAAAGAATGGGACTTGCGAGAAGTAAAAGTACATTTAGAACATTTTAAACAACATGCAACAGATTCTAATTCTTGTGAAGAAACTCCCGCAAAAATCGATAAATTTGTACGTGAAATAAATTTAAAAGGCAGTTTGACTGAAGAACAAAAACAACGACTCATTCAAATTGCTAATAGATGTCCGGTTCATAGAACGTTGGAGAATAAAATAGAGATTGAAACTAGATTAAGAATATAGTACTATCGTTATAACTAAAAAACCAGATGCTGAAATAAATTTAGCACAAACTATGAAAATATTTATACTATCTGTAGGAGAAAATATTTATTCAACCCAACGAATGGTTGAAGAAGCTGAACATAGAGGACATTCTGTACGTGTGATCAATCATACTAAATGTTCAGTAAAACTGGGTAGTGGAAGACCTCAGATTGTTTTCGAAGGAGAAAATATTATAGATAAACCAGACGTGATTATTCCTAGAATAGGAGGTTCAGTAGGGCGTCATGGCGCTGCCATTGTAAAAGAATTTGAAATGAATGGTATTTTTAGTACTGCTCGTTCTTTAGGAATTCTAAGAGCGCAAAACAAAGTACGAACCTTACAAATAATGAATAGAAAGAACGTTCCTATACCACAAACGGTTTTTTCTATCAACCCAAGAAATATCGATGAACAAATAGAGTTATTGGGGGGTCCTCCGGTAATTATCAAACTACAAGAAGGAACGCAAGGCTTAGGTGTTATTTTAGCAGAATCAAAAAAATCTGCAAAATCAATTATGGATACGTTTTACAATATGAACGCGAGCTTTATGCTACAAGAGTTTGTTGAAGAGTCAAATGGTGAAGATATAAGAGCTATTGTGGTAGGAAAAAAAGTGGTGGCTGCTATGAAACGTAAAGGACAAGTAGGCGAATTTAGATCAAATATCCATAGAGGAGGAACAGGAGAAATAGCAGATTTGACAGATAAAGAAAAAAAAATAGCATTACAAGCTACAAAGTATTTAAGTTTACCGGTAGCTGGCGTAGATATGATACGTTCTAAAAAAGGACCTTTACTCATAGAAGTAAATGCTTCACCCGGATTACAAGGTGTTGAAGCTTATACCAAAGTAAATGTAGCTGAACATATTATTAAATATTTAGAAACAAATGTTCAAAAAAGATTTCAGAAACGAACCCGTTGAATTGCGTGGTGAGATGGTTGGTTTAGGGGAAAGTAAATTGATAAAATTTGCTATTGATAGATTACCAACAGGAACACTCATTGAAATTCCGGTATATGTCTTTAATGGTAAAGAAAAAGGCCCTACCGTTTTGCTTCAGGGCGGCTTACATGGTGATGAAACAAATAGTATTGAGATCATCAGAAGAATGCTCGAAAATAATTATTTTAAGATTAAACGAGGTTGTGTAATAGTTGTACCTGTTCTAAGTGTTTTCGGATTTTTGCACTTTTCAAGAGATGTACATGGTAAAGATGTAAATAGAAGTTTTCCCGGATCAAAAACAGGGTCATTGGCAAGTAGAATAGCTTATTTCCACATGAAAGAGATTGTTAATAATGTCGATTTTGGTATCGATTTTCATACCGGCGGAGGCCAAAGAAGTAACTATCCTCAAATTAGATATACTGAAGAGTCGTTGGAAAGTAAACAACTCGCAGAAATTTTCAACGCTCCATTTTATTTTCCTTCTAAATTAATCCAAAAATCATTTCGTAAAGAGGCCTATAAAAACAACATACCTATAATTGTTTATGAAGGTGGAGAAGCGTTGAGATTTGACGAAGATGCTATTAGTGAAGGAATTAAAGGAACACTTCGGGTATTGAAACGTTTTAGAATGATCGTAAAAAATCCGCTAAAGGATGAAAAAAAAAGAAAGAGCATTTATCTAAGTAAACGGAGGTGGATAAGAGCTAAAATAGCTGGGCTTTTTAATTCATTTGTTCATAACGGAGATAAGGTATCAAAAGGACAAATATTAGGAGATATTACCGATACTTATGGAGAGACATCAGTAAAAATTAAGGCGCCAATAAGTGGCTATATCATTGCAATTAATTATTTTCCGATAATAAATAGAGGAGAAGCCATTTTTCATATTGGGTCTTTAGAAAATGGAAAATAGAGAAGAGAGAAAAGAATTGTAAGTTAGGAATACTAGGTAAATATATATCCTTGTTTTTGTAAATTGTTGCTTGAATATTGTTATTTATAAAAGTATATTTACATTCTCAAAAAATGAGAAATCAAATTTTTTAATGCCAGAGAACCCTAAACATACATTAAACCCTAATAATTGGGTAGCTGCCCATTCTGACTATTTATTCAACTATACTATTACCAGAGTTGATAATGAAGAATTGGCCAAAGATATTGTTCAGGAAACTTTTTTTTCGGGTTTAAAAGCACAACATAATTTTAGGGGACAAGCATCAGAAAGAACTTGGTTAATTTCTATATTAAAACGTAAGATAATTGATCATTATCGAAAAATAAATTCCACCAAAGGAAAAGCTGAAGTTAGAGTTAATTTTTATCAGGATGGTGACAGAAAAGGGTCATGGTTAGAAGAACGTGTACCTAAAATGTGGGATAATGAAGCCGAAAAAAATATTGAAAATGAAGAACTTAAAGGTGCTTTAGAAAGTTGCATTGCTAATTTACCTGAGAAATATAGAATGGTATTCGTTATGAAGAATGTGCAAAACTATGAAACTGAAGAAATTTGTAATGAGCTAGGTATCACAGCGTCTAATTTGTGGGTAATAATACACCGAGCAAGACATCAGTTAAGAAAATGCTTAGAAGATAATTGGTTTGCTAAATAAAAAGGAAATGAGTAAGAAATTTTTTATTAATTGTGATGAAGCGACTGCTATTTGTAATAAAAATCAGTACAAAGAAGCTTCGCTATGGGAAAAAGTAAAGTTGGGTATTCACCTTTTTATCTGTAAAACATGTGGACAATATTCTAAACAAAACACAACGTTGACTAAGGCATGCAATCAACATTTACATAAATGTGAAACAGAACATAAATTTTCTAAAAAAGAAAAAGAAGTACTACAACAAAAAGTAGTTAAAAAAATGGAATAAATTTTATTTTCTTTGTCATCCCGCGAAGGCGGGAATCCATTTCAATCAAAAACCATTCTATTATATCTCATGGACTTCCTTCCAAAAAAAATAGACGATTACGCAGTTGCTCATTCACAAGACGAACCTGTATTATTACAACAATTAAATAAAGAAACCTGGCAAAAAATATTAGTACCAAGAATGTTAAGCGGACATTTTCAAGGACGCATATTAGCAATGTTATCTAAATTAGTACAACCAAAATCTATCTTAGAAATAGGAACTTATACTGGCTATTCTGCTTTGTGCTTAGCAGAAGGGCTTACCAATAACGGAATAATTCACACTATTGATCATAATGAAGAACTGTTAGATTTTCAACGAAAGTATTTTGACAAATCTGCCCATAAAGATCAAATCAAGCAATATTTAGGAAATGCATTAGAAATTATTCCAACGATCAATGATAAATTTGATTTAGTATTTATTGATGCTGATAAAAGCAATTATTCTAATTACTTTCATCTGGTCATAGATAAAATGAATAAAGGCGGTATTATTTTGTCTGATAATGTATTGTGGAGTGGTAAAGTGACTGAAAACCCAGATCCAAAAGATGAAGATACCAAAGCTTTGATAGCCTATAATACTTTACTTAATGAAGATTCAAGAATTGAAACAATCTTACTTCCTATTAGAGATGGATTAACTATAAGTAGAGTTAAATAAAAGGTTGTTTGAAATGTGATATTTAACTAAATGTCACATTGAGCGCAGTCGAAGTGCTTATTATGTTGAATTATCATTTTGTTCTCGACTCCGCTCGAACTGACATTCTTTGTAATACTACCATTTCAAACAACTTTTATAATTTAAAATTAATATCCTCTCACCGCTCTTAAAGCATCAATATTACCGTAACCAAAATCACCATTTTTAGAAGGGTAAAAATCAGCTGATTCTTTTAAACGTTGTAATACCTGGCTTCTCGTCCATGATGGATAACGTGCCCATACCAATGCAGCCATACCTGCTGTAGTAGCAGTTGCTACCGAAGAACCGCCAAAGTATTTAGAATCACCATTATAAAAACCTAATACGGGTTGATGATGATTGTTACCTCTTTCCATAATTACTGTAAAATCAATTTGACTTCCAGTATGGCAAACATCGCATTCATCATAAGTACTTTGTTCTTCAACACCGGTAACAGCAACTGTTTCACTCATGGTAGCTGGGAATATTACCCCGTACCAATTAGTAAATTCTGTTGAGGTGCCTCCGGCAGCAAAAATCAATTTTCCTCTTGTATAGGCATATTTAACAGCATCTTTAACTTTCCCTATGGACCAAGGATAACCAATAGACATTGATATTATTTTCACATCACTTCTGTTACCTAATGCTTTCAAGGCATTAGCAACTCCTTTGCGTTCATGATAATCATCTAATACCACATCGCTTGTACCTCTATACGATATTAAATTACTTTCATATGCAACACCTACAAATTGCGAACTGTTATTATTTGGTGCCCCAACAGTTGCGCATGCGCTAGTACCATGTCCGCATTTGTCGTATGGTCCATCAAGATTATTTGACCACCACCAAAAGGAATCTATATAAGTACCATATTTTTGGATATACCTCCCAGAGTAATAGTCGTCGAATTTTGATCCTAAATTTGACTGACTCGAAGAAACTCCAGTATCAATTACTCCTATACCAATACCTCTTCCTTTACTATATGACCAAGCTTGGTTTATTTTGTGATCATAAAAATTCCATGGAAATTTTGCACCAGAGGATAGTGTGCCGTAATCAGAACTACTAATATTCTCTCCCGATTTATTACAACCTGAAGATGATTTTTGTTCAGAAGCATAACCGCTATACACAAAACCTTCAGGTTCTAAATAACGAATTTGTTTGTTTTTACGAAGCTCTTTTACCGTTATAAGATCGGTTACTGTAACATCAATATAATTCAATGTTTCATCATCATAGATAAGGATATCTTCCTTCGTTTTTTTCAAGTCTAAAGAAGTTGTTTTAATCGTTTGTATGATTTCTTCTTTAACAGTTGTAAGACGTTGAATTTTTTCTGTTCTAAAATTTTCTCCTTTATTACCATAACCTACAGTTAAAATATTTTCTCCATGAACTGAGGCACTCCATAGTAAATGGTCACTTGTATCATTCCAATCGAATGATCCTTTTTCTTCGAGCATTTTTTTGATTTGAGCATTGACCTCAGCTACAGTTAGTGCTTTTGTCTGGTCGGAAGTTTCGATGACTTGAGTTTCTTCCAGCTGTGTTTCATCATTGGTACATGAGGCAATAAAAACCAATAGTACCAACCATGAAATGAAATTAATTTTCTTCATTTTGATTTGGTTAATTTAGTTAAACATTCATTAATAATTTATGCACAGTATTAAGGGAGGGTATCAATTAGCGACAATTACTGTACTTTCCAAATTTAATGAATTTTTCTCAAAAAAGCGATACTAATTTTATAAAATATGTAACCAATAACGATTCCAAGTAACATTCCCATAAAAATATCTACTGGAAAATGTACGCCTAAATATACTCTACTATAAGCAAAAAGAATAGGCCAAAAAAGCAATAAAAAAGGATATTTAAAATGATTTTTTAAGCTCGCTATCATAAAAGTAGTTACGGCAAAAGAAGTGGTTGAGTGACCAGAGACAAAACTAAAACTACGAGGTGTCTTTAATATTCTAATAATTTCATTTATGCTTGGGTCATTGTTGGGGCGTAATCTTCCAAAATAATCTTTGATCAAATTCACAAACTGATCAGAAAAAGTAACTAATAAAGCAACCACTACTACCAATAATAAGCCCTTTTTCCAACCATGCGATTTAAAAAGAAGGAAGAACATTAGCAGGAATAAAGGAATCCAATTGAATTGATTGGTAACTAACATCCAAAAACTATCAAAAGTTTCAGAGCCAAGAGCGTTTAAATAAATAAGAAGCTCTTTATCGAGTTGAATTATGTTGTCTAAAAAGCTCAATTATAAATTCCGTTTTATAGGCCCGGTAACATCATCTATATTATCTTTTACCTTATTTTTAACTTTAGTTATATCTTTTTGAACATCTTTTACAAATTCTGTGTCGATACCTTGTTTTTCTACAGTATCAGTGATTTCACGTTTGATATCATTCGTAGCATCTTTTAATTGACGCATACCCTTCCCTAGACCCTTGGCAATAGTTGGTATTTTATCTGCACCAAATAGCATCAATACTATGACTAGTATTACAAATATTTCACCACCGCTGATAAATAAAAAATGCATAGTATTTCTTTATTGGGTGTAAAGATAGTACAAATAGCGGATTTGAAAACACTAATATTTAACCACTAAATTTTAAATTAAATTTTAGAACTTTTTTAGGGATTAGTTTGACATCCGAATAGAACAAAACTCACAATAATTAAGAAAGAAATATTTTTCATAACTTGAATATTTAGTGTACAAGAGACTAATTTTCAAGAGACAATAGAAAAATCAAATAGATGTGAGTTCAAAATTATTTCAATGATGTAAATCAGTAAAATTTTAATTTTCCTCCGTTAAGGTATTCAAGAAAAAATATGAAACTTAATTATTGTTTATCAATTCTAGAATGGTATTGGCCTCTTCAATTGTTTTAAATCCGGAAATAATTAATCTCCCCTCTTTTATCCTTTCTTGAACAAAAGGAGCGGTATATAATTCATTATTAAAAATTATAGGCAAGTGCTTTTTAATGTTCATTGCAGTTAGATTGTCCAATTGATGTTTACCATTATCATTCAAAGTTATTGAAAGTACTGGGGTTGAATTCTCAAATATGACCTCACTAGATTCGAACAAATTTAATGCTATAAAATCTTTTTTAACTACCTTAAAAACTTGAGTACTATCACTTCTTAGGTAGAACTCTTTTCCTGATTTTCCTGTTTGATAGATTCCGTTATACTTAGAGGAATCTTTTTGTCCTTTACAAGAAAAATTAATTATAACAATTGTTATAAAGAGCAAAATTTTACGAGTAAACGTTTTAAAATTCATCCTGGTGATTTTGTGTTATTTCTTAGTCAACATCCGCTTAATCTCATTCAGTTTCATCAAAGCTTCAATGGGTGTTAATGTATCAATGTTAACTGCTAAAATTTCCTCTTTAATATCTTCTAGTAAAGGATCATCCAGTTTAAAAAAACTGAGTTGCACATCTTCATCAATGGCATTTTTAAGTTTATTTTTTATGTCGTCAGTAGCATGACTTTGTTCTAATTTATTCAGCATTTTATTGGCCCTATGAATTACTGAAGTTGGCATTCCGGCCATTTTAGCAACATGAATTCCGAAACTATGTTCACTACCACCAGGTATTAATTTTCGTAAGAAGATGATGGTGTCTTTTAATTCTTTTATAGAAATAGTAAAGTTTTTGATACGTTCAAAGGTTTCGCTCATATCATTGAGTTCATGATAATGTGTAGCAAATAATGTTTTCGGATTAGCAGGATGTTCATGCAGATATTCAGCAATAGCCCAGGCGATAGAGATACCATCATAGGTACTTGTACCACGCCCGATCTCATCTAATAAGACCAAACTACGCTCTGAAATATTATGTAAAATATTGGCAGTTTCGTTCATCTCTACCATAAAGGTCGATTCTCCCATAGAGATGTTGTCACTGGCGCCCACACGTGTAAATATCTTGTCTACAATACCAATTCTTGCATGTTGTGCCGGTATATAGCTTCCCATCTGTGCTAGTAAAACGATCAACGCTGTTTGGCGTAGAATGGCCGATTTACCACTCATATTTGGTCCGGTAATCATGATGATTTGTTGCTGATTTCTATTCAAAACCACATCATTAGCAATATATTCTTCACCGATTGGTAATTGTTTTTCAATCACCGGATGACGACCATTTTTTATTTCTAAATCGGTACTTTCATCTAGTTGTGGCCGTACATAATTATTGTCTTTTGCTGTTCTGGCAAATGAACACAAACAATCTAACCTAGCAACTTGTTGTGCATTTTGTTGTACTTGATGAATATAAGCCAACATAAAATGTAACAATTCTGAAAATAATTGTTGTTCTAATTTTGAAATTTTCTCCTCGGCACCTAAGATCTTAGTTTCGTATTCCTTGAGTTCTTCTGTAATATAACGCTCAGCGTTTACAAGGGTTTGTTTGCGAATCCATTCTTCAGGCACTTTATCTTTATGTGTATTACGAACTTCAATATAATAACCAAACACATTATTGAAGGCAATTTTTAAACTTGAAATGCCGGTGCGTTCGGTTTCTCGAGCTAACATATTGTCTAAATAGTCTTTCCCGGAAGTTGAAATGGCTCTTAGTTCATCTAATTCTGTATGTACTCCGTTAGCAATAGCATTTCCTTTATTTATGTTTACAGGAGCGTCGTCATTAAGGGTTTTAGATATTTTTTCAATTAATTCTGTACAGTTATGTAATTGTTTCCCCAGACTATGTAATGCTTTATTATCACTCTTTTGTGAAGCCTCTTTGATAGGAAGAATTGCCTTGAGCGAATCTTTTAATAAGACAACTTCACGCGGATTTATCTTACCCGTAGCAACTTTAGAGATCAATCGTTCAATATCGCTTATTTGTTTTATTTGATAAGTAACTTCATCATAAAAAGCATCTTTGTCAATCAGGTATTTTACGATTTCATGACGTTTCTGAATCTGTTTTAAATTTTTTAATGGTAATGCTAACCAACGTTTGAGTAATCGTCCACCCATAGGTGAAATAGTACGGTCAATAATATCTAAGAGCGTAACTGCTTCAGGTGAATTGGCAATATATAGTTCTAAATTTCTAATGGTAAACCGATCCATCCAAACATAATGATCTTCCTCGATACGATGGATAGATGAGATATGTTTTAGTTCATTATGCTGTGTTTCTGAGAGATAATATAAGATGGCTCCAGCAGAAATAATTCCGTGTGGCAAATCATCAATGCCAAAACCTTTCAAAGATTTTATGTTGAAGTGATTGCTTAAACTTTCATTGGCATAATCTTGCTGAAATATCCAATCATCTAAATAAAATGAATAATAACGTTCACCAAATAATTCCTTGAAGCGATTTTTATATTGTTTTTGAACTAAAACCTCACTCGGATTGAAATTCTGTAACAGTTTATCAATATACTCGCCATTACCTTCGGCAACCAAAAACTCTCCCGTTGAAATATCTAAAAATGAAATTCCGATCTGTTTTTTACTAAAATGAACCGCTGCTAGAAAATTATTAGTTTTTGATTGTAATACTTCATCATTCAATGCCACCCCGGGTGTAACCAATTCTGTCACACCACGTTTTACAATGGTTTTGGTCATTTTCGGGTCTTCCAACTGATCGCAAATCGCAACGCGCATTCCGGCTTTTACCAATTTAGGTAAGTAGGTGTTTAGTGAATGATGTGGAAACCCTGCCAAGGCAGTTTCTGTTTCACTACCGGCACCTCTTTTAGTTAATACAATGCCCAATACCCGAGCGGCTTTTATAGCATCTTCACCAAAAGTTTCATAAAAATCACCTACTCTAAACAATAGCATCGCATCAGGATATTTACCCTTGATGGTGTTGTATTGCTTCATTAAAGGAGTGACTTTTTTTACCTTAGTTTTAGACAATTTTTGTTTTATTAGTTGAATTGCGAATTTACGTTTTTTTATTAGTGAGATCCTGATTTTAAAATGCTTTTTTAAGTTTTTTAAAATTAGTTTGCTCGAACTAATCCCGCTTTTTTTTTCAGCGGGATCTAGGTCAATACTTTATAATTATTTTTTATTTTTGATGAAAATTTGAATTTAAAAATGAATTTCAGTTGCCTTTTACTGAATACTGCCAACTGAAGCGAAGCAAACTGTAAACTGAACTATGCGGAAATTGAAAAATAGCGAATTGCAAAGATTAACGAACGAAACATATAAGGCGGCAGCTAAAACCCCTATTATTGTTGTATTAGATAATATTAGAAGTTTAAATAATATAGGGTCGGTTTTTAGAACAAGTGATGCTTTTTTGATTGAGAAAATATACCTCTGCGGAATAACCGCCAAACCTCCTCATAAAGATATTCATAAAACGGCATTAGGTGCTACCGAATCAGTTGACTGGGAACATGTTGAAGATACACTTACACTGATTGAAAGATTAAAAGGCGAAAAAATAAAAATTGCGTCAATTGAACAAGCTGAAGATGCAATTATGTTAAACGATTTTCTCCCCGTAAAGAATCAAAAATTAGCAGTAATATTTGGTAATGAAGTAAAAGGTGTGCAGCAGGAAGTTGTTTCGGCATCTGATCATATTATTGAAATTCCGCAATACGGAACTAAACATTCATTGAATATTTCGGTCAGTTGCGGAGTGGTGCTATGGGATTTATACCAAAAAATTCAATAAAAAAATTCCAAATTCCAAGACAGAATTAGTTCGAATTTGGTACTTGAAATTTTTACATTTGTCATTATGGAAAATTTACAATTATTTTTAAAATTAGCATTCGATCATGTTTTAGATTGGAAGGCCTATGATCATATTTTATTTTTTATAGTATTGGCAGTAATTTACAATTTCAATGACTGGAAAAAAGTATTGTGGTTAATTACACTTTTTACCATAGGTCATACGACTACTTTAGGTTTGGCTACTTATAACATAGTAAATATCAAAATAGAGATTATTGAGTTTTTAATTCCGTTGACTATTTTTATTACGGCATTGGCTAATTTGTTAACTGTAGGTAAAAAGAATTTTCACAAAGCAAACCTCAATTTATTTTTTGCTTTTTTTTTCGGGTTGATTCATGGTTTGGGATTATCAGGATTTCTAAAAATGATTTTAGAAGATAGTGATGATAAATTATTACCCTTACTTGAATTTGCTTTTGGTGTTGAACTTGCTCAAATAGCCATTGTTCTGTGTATTTTAATTTTAGGATATATTGCGAAAAGCGTCTTAAAAATTTCGAAAAGAGATTGGGTATTAATACTTTCATCTATCGTTATAGGAATCGTTATACCAATGCTTTTTGAACGGAAAATTTGGTAAAATTTTAACTCAAATCAATCATTTTTTTTCTGTACTTTGCTCTCATAAAATAATTCGTTGTAATAGGAGTTCTATTTATTATACAAATGACTAAAAGCTAACCATTTTATAGGCAGACCAATTAATGACCGAAAAAAAACAACGCAGATACGATATTGCATATTTAAAAATGGCAAAGGAGTGGGCAAAATTGTCACATTGTAAGCGTAAACAGGTTGGCGCTTTGATCGTTAAAGATAAAATGATTATTTCTGACGGATATAATGGAACACCAACAGGTTTTGAAAACAATTGTGAAGATGCACATAATGATACGAAATGGTATGTATTACATGCCGAGGCAAATGCCATTCTAAAAGTAGCATCTTCAACACAATCTTGTAAAGGAGCAACCTTATACATAACGATGTCACCTTGTAAAGAATGTAGTAAGTTAATACATCAATCTGGAATTAAAAGATTGGTTTATGTAGATGCATATAAAGATGACACAGGCTTGCAATTTTTAGAAAAGGCAGGAATAGAATTAGTTCATATTGAAGAAAATGAGTAATAAAAATAAAATATATACCCCCTTATTTCTTTCGTTAGCAATAGCAGCTGGTATTTTTATTGGTATTTTTTTGAATTATCCAAAAAGAAATTCGGTAATGCTTTTCAATAAGAATCCGCGGGAAGCAAAAATAAAAAAACTTATTGATTATATTCAATATGATTATGTCGATAAAATTGATACTGATAGTTTGTTAGATGGCACCATTAGAAATATTTTAGGAAAATTAGACCCTCATTCAGTTTATATTCCGGCAAGCGAACACGACGGCATTGCAGAAAGTATGAATGGTGAATTTGTCGGTGTAGGTATTCAATTTAGAATGTATAAAGATTCGTTGACCGTGATAAGAGTAGTTGATGATGGGCCAAGTGATAAAGCGGGTATTAAAGCCGGTGATAGAATTTTAATTGCAGATAATGATACGCTTTATGGGAGAGATTTAAACTCTGAATATATCTTTAAAACGCTTAAGGGACAGCCAAAAACAAAAGCAGATCTAACGATTTATAGAAAATCTGATGGTAAATTTTTAGACTTTACAGTAAAACGAGGTAGTATTCCAATTAATAGTGTGGATGCTTATTATATGTTGAACAATAACTTAGGTTATATTAAGATCAACAAATTTGCAACCACTACTTATGATGAATTTAAAACAGCTTTATCTGCCTTGCAAGCAAAAAACATGGAACGTTTGGTGCTAGATTTAAGAGGTAATCCCGGAGGATATTTAGGCGTTGCTACAGAAATTGTTGACGAATTTTTAGAAGACGATAAACTCATAGTATTTACCAAAAATAAAGGAGGTCAAATAGATAAAACTTTTGCAACAGAAAAAGGAAAATTTGAAGATGGTAAGGTATATGTGTTGATTGATGAAACGTCAGCTTCAGCCAGCGAGATAATTGCAGGTGCCTTACAAGATAATGATAAAGGTGTTATTTTGGGACGTCGTTCTTTTGGAAAAGGATTGGTGCAACAGGAAATGGATTTAGGAGATGGCTCTGCGGTGAGATTAACCGTTTCTCGTTATTATACGCCTACAGGAAGATCTATTCAAAAACCTTATGATGGAGAGGACGGCAATAGTTATTATAATGATCGTATAACACGATTTCATAGCGGTGAATTAACCAATGGAGATAGTATAAAAGTAAATGATTCTTTAAAATTTATTACTCCAAAAGGAAAGTTAGTCTATGGAGGCGGCGGTATAGTGCCTGATGTTTTTGTGGGGATTGATACTTCTGCCTATTTTAACGGAATCAATTTTCAAAAAATAAACGATTTTGTTTTTGATTATGCGGTTGATAATCATAAAGAACAAGTCAATAAATGGGCATTTGACGATTTTAAAGATAATTTTGATAAAGACGAGGTGATTATTAACCAGTACTTGTCAACTATTAACGAAAAGGATAATTTAAACATTCCTTACACAAAACTGTATTTAAAAGCTTTGTTTGCACGTATATTATTTGGAGAAAATGCTTTTTTTGAAATGCTGAATGAAAATGACAGAATGCTTGAAAAAGTATTAGCCTTAGAAAGTGCAGCAGACATTTCTGATTTCAAAGACTAATAATTTCTAAAGCGAGATTATTTTTCCCCTTCCCTTTGGGAAGGATTTAGGAAGGGATGCTATCATGCACCATTGCCGGATTACCCTCATTCCATACCGTTAAAATATCAGTCGCTACACTAGCACCACTACCACAAGCAATTGCAAACTGACTGCGCCAACCGGCCAATACTCCAATAACATAGATTCCTTCAGTAACGATATGATCATTATTTTTAAGTTGAATACGTTCCTTAGCAGGAGGTAATTTTTGATGTAGTTCAACATACTGATTTAAGCCTTCAATATTAAATAAATTGGATGGTCCAACTGCAACTACTATTGTTTTAGCTTGATAGTTGTTCTTATTAGTTATAACTTTAAAATTCCCTGCTTCTCCAACTATTTTATCGACTTTTTCCTTTTCAATTTGAATCACATGAGGATATGTTTCTGCTAATTGTTTTTTTCCATCTTCTAGAATTTCTTTTCCGGTAGTACCGGCTTTTAGCCCTAAAACATTATTAAATATTCCATTTTGTAAAGCAGAAGCTTTTTGATGCATTATAATACCAATAGTTTTATCACTCGCAAAAGGTTTATTAATAGCAGAACCCAATACCAAAGCACAAGATATTCCAGCTGCACCGCCACCAATAATTAAGACATCAAATGTGTTCATTGTTATTTAATTTAAAACGCTAAAATAGTTTTTACAAAAATAGCAGATGTAATTTTCGTTACATTAATGAAGTAAACCTTGAATATTAGTGGCAAATAATTTTACAGCAATAGCTAATAAAATAACCCCAAATATTTTACGCACAACACCAATACCGCCCTTACCTAATAATTGTTCAATTTTTTTAGAAGATTTTAATACAATATATACAAATAGAACATTAATTACAATAGCAATTATAATATTGATTATTTGATATTCAGCACGTAATGAAAGTATGGTTGTCATGGTACCCGCTCCGGCAATTAAAGGAAATGCTAAAGGCACAACACTCGCAGTCTCAGGCGCATCATCTTTATATAATTGTATACCTAAGATCATTTCTAAGGCTAAAAATAAAATTACAAAAGCGCCGGCTACTGCAAAAGAGTTTACATCAATTCCGATCAGTTTTAAAATTTCCTCTCCTACAAATAGAAAGGCAATCATAATAATGATGGCAACAATTGATGCTTTTTCAGATTGTATATGACCAACTTTTCTACGTAATTCAATAATTATAGGAATACTCCCAACAATGTCGATTACCGCAAATAATACCATAGTGGCAGTAAGAATTTCCTTAAAATTTAGTTCCATTTTTATAGCTGTTAAAATTTCGGCAAACCTACACAAATAAAAAATATTTATTAGGTGATTTTGTTATAAAAATACACATAATTTAGATTCGTAAAATAAGTCTATTTTTGTATCAAAAAATTTAACCTTTTAAATTAATGTTCCAATTAGGAAAAACCATTGTTTCTGAAGAAATTATTGAAAATGATTTTATGTGCAATTTGTCTGCATGTAAAGGCGCTTGTTGTGTTGATGGTGAAGCAGGAGCACCATTAGAAGAAGATGAGTTGAAAATATTATTAGATATCTATCCGAAAGTAAAACCTTTTTTAACTAAAAAGGGAATTGAAGCTATAGAAGAACAAGGGCTTTTTATTACCCATGATGGGGAATATGAAACGCCTTTGATTTCAAGCGATGATAGTTGTGCATATATTACCTATGACGAAAAAGG
>Ga0209633_10003078_pt1 | contig 15574 bp, 12 predicted proteins | sample Cruoilmetagenom1_FD_187290 | JGI IMG/M metagenome (GOLD analysis project Ga0209633, IMG submission 187290) | Oil polluted marine microbial communities from Coal Oil Point, Santa Barbara, California, USA - Sample 1 (SPAdes) (version 2) | ecosystem: Environmental > Aquatic > Marine > Oil seeps ... | reverse complement strand
CTATTGCTTGATTATATTGAGATTGACTTTACTTGAACCAAAGTGGATTATAGAAATTGATTTGTCAGAATATAAGCTGATAAATATTTTAGGACTGATATTTGTTTCTATCGGATTTATTTTAGGAATCCTTGCGCTGATCGCGATGAAAAATTCATGGAGAGTTGGTATTAAATATGACCAAAAAACTGATCTAGTTACAACAGGGATTTATAAAATTAGTCGCAATCCATATTTCTTGTCATATAATATCCTGATTTTAGGATATATTTTTATTTTCCCTTCATTCATCTTAATTTCTCTTTATTTAACACTTGTGATTATTTTTCACAACATGATTTTAGAAGAAGAAAAATATTTGTTAAATGTGCATGGAGAAAATTATATTGACTACAAAAAAAAGGTCAACAGATATCTAACAGTTAAGTAAAAAAGCACAAAAGTGCAACAATGGTCGTTATTCTGCGGCTTCTACCCTAACCTAAACATAAGTATCTTTAACACGGCTGATTTCTACTGCGGTATATTTCCTCCTTAATATTTCACGACGAAATCTTAGCCTAACTCTTGAAACATATTAGAAAAATGGCAACTGACAGGTCTAAAGTGACAATACATATGGTTTCGAGTCTTGATGGTTTTATAGCCAAAAATGACGGGAGTGTTTCCTGAATTCAATCAACTGACAACCACGAGAAAGGCATTACACTTAGCGAATTAGCTATAAAGAAGTTTATCCGTTTGAAATTAGCAGACGACATCGTCCTATCAATTATGCCAGTTCTATTGGGAGACGGAACGCTATTTTTTGACTATATCAGACAGGAACAAAAATTACACTTAAAAGACGTAACAGCTTACAAAGTCGAAATGGTAGAATTATGGTATGAAATAAAGTAACACCAGTTACATTCAATATAATTAACCATAATTCGTCATGTAAATTCATTAAATTTGAACTTCATTTTAACCAATCAAAATAATTCATAATGAGAAAAGCAATTTTAACATTTTTGGCAATTGCAACAATCACTTTTACTTCAGCGCAAAAAGAGCTATTACAATCTGGCCCCATGGTAGGTTATTCTACAATGAAAGAAGTTTTATTATGGGCACAAACCAAAAAAGAAGCGAAAGTTCATTTTGAATATTGGAACAAAAAAAGTCCGGGTAAAAAATTTAAAACAGATCAAATTGTTACATCAAAAGAAAAGGCTTTTATTGCCAGAATACTTGCTGATGAACTTGAGCCAAGTAATGAATATGGTTATGCCCTATTCATCAACAATAAAAAAGTTGACCGACCTTATAATTTAAATTTCGAATCTCAGCCATTATGGTTATGGAGAACAGATGCACCCGATTATTCTTTTACATCTGGAAGTGGTACGTATATTAGTGAAGAAAAATATGACAGACCCGGGAAACCTTTTGGAGGCGATTATCAAATTTTCGAAGATATTTATAAAAAAGAACCCAACTTTATGTTATGGTTGGGAGATAATGTATATCTACGTGAAGCTGATTTGCATAGCAATACAGGAATTTTATATCGCAACACGCATACCAGATCGTTACCCGAAATGCAACCCATGCTAGGTAGCATGCATCATTATGCTATTTGGGATGATCATGATTTTGGCCCAAACGATTCCGATAGAAGTTATCATTTAAAGAGAAAAACCGAAGATGCCTTTAAACTTTTCTTTGCGAATCCCAATTATATTTTTGATGAAGGAACTACAGGTTTTTTTCAATGGGCTGATAGTGAATTCTTCTTATTAGATAACAGATACTGGAGAACCCCTAATAAAAGGAGAGATATAGAAACACATGAAATTTTGGGTGATAAACAGATCGAGTGGCTAATTGATGCATTGGTAAATAGTTATGCTCCTTTTAAATTTGTAGTAATGGGAGGTCAGTTTTTGAATCCATTAGAAAGACATGAAAAGTATGCGAATTTTGCCCCTGAAGAAAGGTTGAAAATTATAAAAGCCATTAAAAAATTAAAAATAAACGGCGTTATTTTTATTACAGGAGATGTGCATCATACCGAATTATCTAAACTAGATATGGAAAACGGATATCCTTTATATGACCTAACAGTTTCGCCACTTACTTCTGGAGTTTATGGAATAGATGCTGAAGAAAACATACTACTTGTAGAAGGCACTCTAGTTAAAGAAAGAAACTATTCGCATATAAAAGTATTTGGCACCAAGAAAGAAAGAGCTTTAGAAATCACCATTTATAATAGCAATGGTAAAAGTCTTTGGACAAAGATCATTAAAGCGAATGATTTAAGATTTAAATAATTAGATTTTTACTGATCTATTATTTCTTTCTAATAGTTGTTAAAATTTCAGAAGATATTTCTTCTATTGGTTTATTTGTAACATCGATAATAGACCATTTGGGATGCATTCTATAATTTCTTAATGCATAATTCAATTCATCCCTCACATGGGTTCTTTTTGAATAGTTTCCGGTTAAACCTCCTAAGTGCTTATCTCTAACCTGTCTAAGTTCAGTCAATCGACTAGGAATCGTTGTTAAACAAAAGATACGATCAGGTGGTAGTTCGAAAACAATGTCAGGTAGTGGCACATTTAGAATTACAGGAATATTAGCCACACGCCATCCTTTATAAGCCATATAAACACTTAATGGTGTTTTAAAAGTTCTGGATACCCCTAAAAGCACTATTTCAGCTTCGTTTAATTCTGCAGTTCGTTGTCCATCATCATGACGAAGCGCAAACTCAATAGCTTCAATTCGTTGAAAATAAGCCTTATTTAGAGTTTGGAAAATTCCGGGTTTTTCTGTAGGTGAATTTTCAAAATGATGAGACAACTGTGCTAATAACGGCCCCATTAGATCAATGGTACGAAGATCATGAAGACGGCCCTGTTCTAAAACTAAATGCCGTAATTTCTTTGAAACAAGTGTATGGATTATCATTCCTTTAATCGCATATGCCTCTGAGACAATTTCTAAAATTTGTTGCTCATTACGTACTTCAGGGCGTACATGTATTTGTACTTTTGTAGATTCAAATTGAACTAAAGCAGCCTTTAATGCTTGTTTAGCCGTTGCACCGGTTCCATCTGAAACTATAAAAACATGTTGGAGCATAAAATATTTTTAATTTAAAAATAGATGCTTAGGTTTAACTACCTATAAAAATATCATTCTCATCTAAATAATGTAAGTTCGATACACAATTTACTGATAATCAACACTTAGATTTATAATTCTTGTGTCTCCTCGAGCGCAGTCGAGAGGTTTTTATATAGTTCTCGACTGCGCTCGAATAGACAAAATTCGGGCTATCTTCCTGTGTAGCTCACAAAATTTCGAGGGGTCTCATAAAGTGTTACTTCAAGTTGATGCTTATTATCAATTTTTGGTCGAAGTTTATTCCATATCACAACGACTATATTTTCTGAAGTTGGATTTAATCCGCCAACATTGAATTCAGGTACTTCCTCATTCAAATTTTTATGATCAAAAGCATCCTCTACTTCAGTTTGTATCAAATCTTTTAAGACTTTCATATCCATTACAAAACCTGTTAACGGGTCAATTTCACCCGTTACCGATACTGTTAGATCATAATTATGACCGTGGTAAAGCGGATTACTACATTTACCAAATACAGCAAGATTCTTTTGATCAGACCATTCGGGTCTATAAAGTCTATGCGCTGCATTAAAATGCGCTTTTCTATTTACGGTTACTTTGGCCATTACACTTCTATCAATCTTTGATAATATTCTTTAAAAATAATTTTAAACCATGCTGTATAAATTTCAGGCTGAACTTCTATATCTGTTTTAACAGCTTCTAAAGCCATCCATTTAAAATCTTCTACTTCGTCCCTATTAATATCAGGATTTTTATCATAACTACCAACCATAACATGATCAAATTCATGTTCTGTCAATCCGTTATCAAAAGGTGCATAATAGATAAACGAAAATACTTCTTTTAACTCCGTAACAAAGCCCATTTCTTCCATCAATCGCCTTTTTCCGGCATCAATATTTCCTTCTCCGTCACGTTGATGACTACAACAGGTATTTGCCCATAACATTGGCGAGTGGTATTTGGCAGCAGCTCGTTGTTGCAACAACAATTCGCCCTTATCATTGAAAATAAAAACCGAGAAAGCTCTATGCAATACAGCTTTTTCATGAGCTTCTAATTTAGGCATAGTCCCAATTTGCTCATCATTGTCATTTACTAATATAACTTGATCTTCTTTCATATATGTTTATTCGTGCAATTTACGAATTTATAAAACCATCTTTAACAATCTTATTTAAAATCATCAATATGCATCTCTTTTACTTTAATAGTAACTTTATCACCTTCAATGTGATTCCAGGCTACATAAACCTTATCATTTACCAATTCCAATTGAGGAAATCCGCTTGCTCTTGATGCTGATATAGTCGAAATCACTATTGGTTCCTGTTTTTCTCCCCCTTTGCTAACTTTCATTGCTTTAATTTCAGCATCATTTTTGGTCGACTCCATCCAACTTACAAGTGCATTATTTTCATCTAATAAAGCAATATCTACTCTACCCATAGGTTTATCATTGTCTATTTGGATTGGTTTATCAAAACTGGCACCACTGTCACCAGAAAAAACAACATTTACTTTCGGAATATTATTAGCAGCAGTAAACCAAGCTATAGCCAACGTGCTATTATAAGAAGCAGCTTTTGGCCCGTTTACCGGACAACCATCAATTACCCAATTATCATTATTGATAGATTTTGGTATGGTCCAACTACCATCAAGTAGCCTTGAAATGTAAATATCTCTTACTTCTTCATCCGTTCTATCTCTGTAAACAATAATGGGGCCTTTAGGCGTAATTGCCGCACTGGTTTGGCAACAATCACAGGTTTTAGCATCTACTAATGTATCGTCAATCACTTCACCAGTCTTAGATATGGTAGCAGTTCTTATGTTCATGGCACCACTACTTGAATGACCATTTTCTCCATGTCCGCCGCCACCGGTATTTCTTCCGTCTAGCCAAGTCGCAAAGAAAGCATCTTCCTTATAGGGTAATATTGTAACAAAACCATGTTCTGTTTTTGTACTATCAGTATGCAATAAAAAATCATCATTCCAATGTTGACCATGATCATTAGATAATTTTAAATGAACATCATATGCAAAAGTAGCAGGATCTGACTTTTGCAAAAAATGTGTTGCAATATTCCCGTTATTTTCTGCTATTGCAGGAAAATCAGCCCAGTTTACAAACCAATCATCACCTCGGGCTATTTCAATAGTTTCTGTCCATTTTTCACTTTCAAGTTTTGAAAATTTTACGACATGAGCAGAATCATTTACCTTTTGGGTAAACGACATGAACAATTTATTACCATTTGAAAATAAAAAAGGTTGTTTACCGTCTATTGATATAGTTGAAGGTATTGATTTTGAATTTGTTTTGACTGTTTCATCCTTCATTTCCTTACAGGATATGACAGTAATAGCAATCACAATAAGTATTTTTAAATATTTCATTACTCTATAGCTCTTAATATACTTAACATTTCATTTGAATCCCACTCTGTTGCACCATCAATACGCTTAGACTTTTCTCCATTCGTATCGTATACGAAAGTGACCGGTAAGGCATAGATATTCCATTTATCAAGTGTACTCTTGAATTGTAAAAATTGAAATGGATAATTATTTGATGCCTTGAACTGATTGATTTTTTCAAAACTGTCTGTTGTAGCGAACAAAAAAACATAACTATCGTCCTTTAATAATTCCTGTGCTTTTGCCATTGATGGCATTTCTTTTAAACAAGGTGTGCACCAAGTTGCCCAAAAATTAACCAGTACCCTTTTCCCTTTAAAATCATTAATTGCGACGTCGTTTCCTTCCAGATCAACAAATAAAGAAGGCTTATTTGGCTCAGATTCAACAGTTGACTTCTTCTTCACATCAGTACAATTTATCAGCAATAAACAATAACTAAAAACCAATATAAATTTTAAATTCATCCATCAATTTTATTAACTCCGAATTTACAAAGTTTTCTTTGAATACTTTTATCTTTACCAACTTAAATAATGGTCTAATCAGTTTATGAGTTTTAAAAATTTATATATAGTAATTATCCTATTTTTCATCAATAGTAGTTGTAAAAATGATACAAATCAAAAAGTAATTGAAAAGCAAGCTCCTGTCAAGGAAAAAATTATTGAGGTTGCTAAAAAGGAATCTAAAGAACCTGTCAGCAAAGCATTTGACACAATTACTAGCAAAAATGCCATTGATTTTTTAATTGCTTATGGTAAAAAAAACAAAGCCAACAAAATTTTATTTAAAACACGTTTAGGCGATCTTACTATTCAGTTATACGACGATACCCCTTTGCACAGAGCCAATTTTATCTTTTTAACCGAGGTCGGTTATTTTAATACTACCTGTTTTCATAGGGTGGTATCAAATTTTATAGTTCAAGGTGGAAATTCTGAAAATAGTAAGACATTAAGAATACGAAATAAATACCAAAATTATACGGTACCCAGAGAGTTGAGAAAACACAGAAAACATAAATACGGTGCAATGGCGGCTGCACGAGATTGGGAAAATAATATTAGTAAAAAATCAACGCCATTTGAATTTTACTTTATTCAGAGTAAACAAGGTGCTTTTCATTTAGATGGAGAACATACAGTTTTTGGAGAGTTAATTTCAGGGTTTGATGTATTGGATAAAATCGCAAATCTAAAAACCGGACGTGACGAATGGCCTTTGGAGGATGTTTTCATTGAGGCAGAGGTTCTAAATTAAATTTAAAAAGTAAATTATTAATTCAAATACTTATTTTATATAGCAAACTTGGAATTTGACACTTGATATTTGACTTTTATTTTCTTTTAAATCATATATTTGCCATCCTAATTTAATTACATGTCCTTTTTAGAAGAAATAGAACGTAGACGTACTTTTGGAATCATATCGCATCCAGATGCCGGTAAAACTACCTTAACGGAAAAATTACTGTTATTTGGTGGTGCCATTCAGGAAGCCGGTGCCGTAAAGAATAATAAGATCAAGAAAGGTGCGACTTCCGATTTTATGGAAATTGAACGGCAACGTGGTATTTCGGTTGCAACTTCAGTTTTAGCTTTTATCTACAAAGACAAAAAAATAAATATATTAGACACACCCGGTCATAAGGACTTTGCGGAGGACACTTTTAGAACTTTGACAGCAGTAGATAGTGTAATTGTGGTGATAGATGTTGCCAAAGGTGTTGAAGAACAAACTGAAAAATTAGTTGAAGTTTGTAGAATGCGTAGCATCCCAATCATTGTTTTTATCAATAAACTAGATCGTGAAGGTAAGGATGCATTTGATTTACTTGATGAAATAGAACAAAAATTAGGATTAAAAGTTACTCCCCTGAGCTTTCCTATAGGGATGGGTTATGATTTTAAAGGAATTTATAATATTTGGGGAAAGAAACTTAATCTTTTTTCTGGTGATAATAAGCAATCCATTTCAGAAGGTATAGAATTCGATGATATTACTAATCCAAAATTGGATGAAATTATAGGCGAAACCTCAGCAAATACTTTACGAGAAGAATTAGAGTTGGTCAATGAAGTCTATCCGCAATTTGACAAAGAAGCCTATAGAAAAGCGGAGTTACAACCCGTATTTTTTGGTTCAGCCCTGAATAATTTTGGAGTAAAAGAATTATTAGACTGTTTTATTGAGATTGCCCCGCCACCACAACCTAAAATGTCTGATACACGCCTGGTTGATTCAAAGGAAGAAACTTTAACCGGATTTGTATTTAAGATCCATGCAAATATGGATCCTAAACATAGGGATAGATTGGCCTTTGTAAAAATAGTTTCAGGTACGTTTAAGCGTAATGCCCCCTATTTACATGTGCGGAATAATAAAAAAATGAAATTCTCTAGTCCGAATGCGTTTTTTGCTGAAAAGAAGGAAATTGTTGATGAGTCATTTCCCGGAGATATTGTAGGATTACATGATACAGGAAATTTTAAAATTGGAGATACTTTAACAGAAGGAGAAATTTTGAACTTTAAAGGTATTCCAAGTTTTTCACCTGAACATTTTCGTTATGTAAACAATGCTGACCCGTTAAAATCTAAACAGTTATACAAAGGATTAGACCAATTAATGGATGAAGGAGTCGCACAGCTTTTTACCTTAGAATTAAACGGTAGGAAAGTTATAGGCACCGTTGGTGCGTTACAATATGAAGTTATCCAATATCGTTTAGAACATGAATATGGAGCAAAGTGTACCTATGAAAATTTACCTATGCACAAGGTATGCTGGGTTGAACCAGAAGACCCGAAAAATGAAGAATTTTCTGAATTCAAACGCGTAAAACAACGTTATTTAGCCAAAGACAAACAAGACCAATTAGTGTTCTTAGCTGATTCTGCTTTTACCATACAAATGACACAACAAAAATATCCTACAGTAAAATTGCATTTTACGAGTGAGTTTTAGATGATTATCCACTCTCATATTTGATAATTGTACTATCACAAACTTCAATAAGCGAGAATAATTCTATAAATAATACAATTATTCTCACCCTTTTCCCTTCTTAAGCTCCTCTATTTATTACCTATTGCAGGTTTTGAGAATTTTGGTGGTGTAATTTCCATTTTCTCTTCTATTAATTTGAGTAATTCTGCAACTGCTCTTTCCAATTGTGGATCTTTACTAATTGATAGTGAAACAGCATCCTGTCGCACTTCAATATCTGGTACCACACCTTCATTCTCGGCTATCCATTTGTTGTAGATTGGATCAAAAACAGCATTATCCGGTGAAGTCAAAGCTCCTCCATCTACCAATCTATAGTGAACTGAAGATTTTACCAAGCCTCCCCAAGTACGCATTCCAATTAATTTTCCAGCTTTTTGTTGTCTAAATACCCACGGAAAGAAATCACCTCCTGAACCCGCAAGTTCATTAATCAGTAATACTTTTGGGCCTAAAATTCCCGCCGGTAATCGCATTGGTTTTCCATTAGGCACTTCATTCGTAAGACTTGCCCTTAAGCTACGTGTCATTAAGTCAACCATATAATCATCTAATAAACCTCCGCCATTAAAACGTTCATCAATCACAGCTCCTTCTTTATCTTGTTGCGCGAAATAATATCGATTAAAAGACACAAAACCAGGACCTCCAGTATTTGGAACCCAAACATATCCCAATCTTCCATTAGATAATTTATCAACTATTCTTCGATTATCTTCTACCCAAGTCCGCTGTCGTAATGAATTCTCACTTTGAATAGGTTTTACTATTTCTTTCCTAGACCCTTCAAAGCTTGCTTTACTATTTATATGCAATACAGTTTGTTTCCCAGAAGTACCATCTAAATACTCATACACATTGTCAGAAGCGGTAAGTTCTTTTCCGTTTACACCCACAAGATAATGTCCTTGTTTTATATTCAATCCTGGTGCATCCAATGGCCCTGTCAATCCAGGATTCCAACTTTCAGTAGTATAAATACGTTGTATTTTCCAACGATTATTCTCTATCACTAAATCTGCACCTAGCATCCCCACTTGAGAACGCTCCACATCAGGAAAATCACCACCAAAAACAAAACTATGCCCTACGGATAGCTCCCCATTTACTTGATCTAAGATATAGCTAAGGTCGGCTCTATGTCTTATAAACGGAACCAATGGTGCATATCTTTTATATACAACATTCCAATCTCTACCATGCATATTCGGATCATAAAAATAATCACGCTCATAACGCCAAGCTTCTTCAAACATCTGTTTCCATTCGGCAGAACGGTCTAGTTTCATTTGGAGATTTACTTTTAGCGATTTCCCTTTTTCTCCGCTCGCTCCTTTAGTATCAATTACTTTCCATTGCCCCTTCACTTGCACCAGCATATGTTTGCCATTAGCAGTTACAGAGACAGAGCTTGCTTCAGAAATAAAATCTTTTGCCTTTTGATCTTTCAAAGTAAATTTCTTTACAGAAACTCCTCTACTATTAGGAACGCTCTCTGCAATAAAAACAGCACTCTCTGGACCTGCAACGACAAATCTGTAATTGCGCACTGGCACTGGCATAGCCAGAGTACGTCTATTCAAACCTTCAAAATCTATCTTCACCTGTTTCTTTGGTGCAATTTTCTTTTCAGCATCCTTTCCTTTTTTCTTTCCTTTTTTATTAGTGTCAGACTTACTAATAGTATCTTTTTTTATCGTTTCTTCATCGCTTTTGGGCTTAAAAGGAGAATCATCATTTTTTGATAAATTCACAATATAAGCTCCATATTTAGGGTTAGAAGTCATGGCACTTGTATTCGCCCATCCAGAACCTAGAGCAACTTCGGTACTCGCTAAAAAGTAGAATTGTTTATGATTTAAATCCCACGAAGGTGAAAACGAATCCGCAAAATTATCTGTAATTGGTTTCGTGACATTATCTTTTAAAGACCATATAAATATTTGTCTAAAGTTATTACTTCCAGATTTTGCATAGGCAATCCAGTTAGAATCTGGTGACCAATTCATTTCTATCGAACCTCTTTCAATATTAATTCCTCCAACATCAATAGTTTTAATTATTTTTGTTTTTAAATTCACTACTCTCAATCTTACATCATCATCTACAAAGGCAATATGATTAGCATCGGGAGACCATGAAGGGTTCCATGCCATTTTTGATTCACCTATGTCAATACGCTGAGGCGTTGACATACCATCTTGTGAAGAAAGCATTAATGCGTATCCTTTTCCGTCAGTATCAGAGAACCAGGCTAATTGATCTCCTTTCGACGACCAAATAGGTGCTCTATCTGCCGCTCCTGAACTTGTTGTAATATTTCTAGCATCACCAAATTCAACTGGTACCGTAAAGACTTCTCCTCGAGATTCCATGATGACTCTCTTGCCATTAGGTGATAATGATGCTGACCTAGCCGACTCACTCACATCTTCCCATTTGGTTGCCGCCCAAGGAAAATCGCCAATAACAATAATTTCTAGTTGCTTTGAAACAGCGTTTGTGACATCCATTACATGAATAGTTCCGTTGCGTTCATAAGCCAATGAATTTTTATGTCCTGCTAACCATTTAATGTCAGAACCCTTAAAACTAGTTACTTGAACTAGTTTTTCGTCTTGGTGTTATATGACCAAATATTCGCAACTAAATCTCTATCAGAAAGAAAATAAATCAAATCTCCTATCCATAGCGGTTGAATATCAGTGGTACTCTCATTTGGTAATAGTTCTTCTTTTGATGTAGCTAGATCTAATAATATAAGTGGTGTATTTTGTCCTCCTCTATAGGCACGCCATTCACCATCCCAGCGACTCATCTTATCAATAACTAATTGTTTTCCATTTGGCGAAAAAGATCCATCAAATCCCCATTGAGAGGTTAGCAATTTGGGTGCTCCTCCTTGTGCAGAAATAGTCCACAATCGATTAAAAGGTCTAGGCGCTGTTTCTCTTGAACTCGCATATAAAATATGTTTCCCGTCGTTACTCCAACCCCGTACTTGGGCACCGTTGGGATGCCATGTTAATCGCTTCGCATCCCCTCCTTCGGCAGCCACGATATAAACTGAATTTGTACCCGATCTATTCGACGAAAATGCAATCCTTTTACCATCTGGCGAAAAATATGGATTTGATTCGACAGCTGCAGTACTTGTTATGCGCTTCGCTTCTTTAGAATTTAGTTTAGAAACCCAAATATCACTTCCATAAGTATAGGTAACATGAGTATCACTTATATCTGGTTGCCGTAAGAGTTGTGTACCTTGGGCATATGCACTATTCAAACTTAAAAACACTATTAACATTAAAAATTTAATCAATAGAAAAAAATTGGTTAGTTGTTTTATTTTTGTCATGGTTTCAAAATTATTCTGATAACTTACTTAAAAAGATATTATTAAAGTAAATAAGGTGCAAAAGTTTGATTTAGGTTTTATCATCAAATCAATTGAATATTTACAAGTTCATATAGACAACACTTAAAAATTAAAATTAATTCTTTGTTTTATCAGGATATTCAGGTCGCACCATTATTTTAGGCGGATTTTCTTCTAATCCTTTTAAAGCTATTTCAATTGCTTTTTCTAATTGCGGGTCGTGACCTTTGATCACTAATTCCGGCCATTGTTCAACTTCAATATCTGGTGCGACACCTTCATTTTCAACTCTAAACCCATTTTCACTATAAAATGCCACATTAGGAGCTGTAACTACACCCCCATCTATAAACTCCGGATATCCTAAAACTCCAACTAATCCGCCCCATGTTCTTTTTCCAACTATAGTACCTAATTTAAATTTTCTAAACATCCAAGGTAGATAATCACCTCCTGATCCGGCTGTTTCATCCGTAATCATAACCTTAGGGCCTTGAATAGAAGCACTGGGAGACTTTAGATCTTTCCCGTATCGGAAATTCCAATAAGCCTGTTCCGGACGCTTTAAGATGTCAATATAATAATCGGCTAAATAACCACCTCCATTGTATCGTTCATCAACAATGATCGCTTTCTTAGTAGCCTGAGGAAAAAAGTATCTTTTAAAATACTCATGCCCGGCATTGGCAGTATTGGGCACGTATACATAGGCTACTTGCCCATTTGTAGCTTCATCAACTTTTTTAATATTGCCTTCGACCCATTCACGGTTTCGCAATGCAGATTCGGAAGTTACCGGTACAACTTTAACGGTTCTGGCAGCAGAACCATCATGATTTTTACTTATTGTTAAGGTTGTTATTTTATTGGCGGTGTTCTCAAAAAAACTATAGAGATTATCTTTTGCTTCAACATTTTGACCATTTACGGTAATAATATAATCTCCTTTATCAACATTTACGCCCGGCTCTGTTAATGGAGATCTTAAATTAGGTGTCCAATTCAAACCACCATAGATTTTCTTAATTTGATAACGATTATTTATAACTTGGTAATCAGCACCTAATAACCCACCTGGTATACGTTCAGGGTTGTTTAAACGATCTCCCCGGCTACCAAATCTATGATGACCAACACCGAGTTCACTAAACATCCATTGCATCATAGTATACAAATCTCCTCTACTAGTCACATGAGGTAGGAATACTTTGTACTTTTCTTTCATAGCATTCCAATCAACACCATGCATACCAGGATCATAAAAATAATCGCGATTAACTCGCCAGGCTTCTTCAAAAATATTATTCCATTCTTCTCTAGGATTTATCTTTATTTTTATAGCTTCAAAATTTAATGGTCCGTTTTCTGATTTTTTACCCAAGTCTGAAATGTTCCATGAGTTTTTAGTTTGATAGAGCATTTTCTTACCACCATCTGCTATTAGAAAAGCATCGGCTGGCATTATGTTTTCTTCCTTTCTCTTTTTAAAATCATATTTATTTAATGTGGTGGTTGAACCATGAGCCGATGTAGCCAAATAAAATAATTCTCCTTCATTTACTAAACTTAAGGCACTATAACGTCCCGGTTTTATAGGCATACTTACTATTCTATTCTCAATACCGCTCCAATCAATCCTTAAATCAACCTTTTTCACTTTATCCTTCTCCTTATTTTTCCCTTTAACTTTAACTTTATCTTTCCCATCAGATTTGCCTTCATTTTTTTCTGACACGAGTTTTTCTTCATCATTCTCTTTAGAAAAAGGAGACATTACATCTTTCTGTAATGTAACCAAATAAATAACATTGGTCATTTCCATATCAATGCTCGATTGATCGAACCAATTAACCACTGGCCCTGCATCGGTTGAAGCGAGCATATACAAATATTTACCACTAGGGTCAAAAACAGGTTCTGAAACATTCGAAAGCCCATCAGAAATAGCATGTGATTTATTCCCATCTAAAGAATACAGATAGGCCTTTTCAAAATTTGTCTCTGTTATCACCGTATAAGCGATCCATTTTGAATCATGTGACCAATCACCAAAAAGCTCTCTAAAGGAGCCTGGTACATATGATTCATCAGAGGCAATTTTGGTAATTTTCTTCGTAACTATATTTACAAAAAAAAGATTACGTCCGTTATCAACAAAACTTATTTTTTTATTGTCAGGCGACCAATGAATATTAGTATAAAAACCTGTACCCGTTAGCGCTATCTTATTAATTTTATTATCAGCCATTGTTTTTATATGCAATGCATACTCACCCGATTCATCTGAAAAATAGGCAATGGACTTCCCATCTGGTGACCATTCAGGAAATTTTTCGTGAACTCCAGGACTATTGGTTATATTATTTGGATCTCCCTTTTTAGCTGGAACAGTTACAATATCTCCTCTAAAATCAACAACTGCACGAGCACCTGAAGGTGAAACAGAAATAGAACGCACATAGTTTTTACCCGAAACATAACGAGATCGTAATTCAAGTAGATCTGTCTTAATATTAATATTTATTATCTTAGATGCCCCTGAAACTATATTATAAACATGTAATTGTCCACCCTGTTCAAAAATGACCTTACCCTTATTTGCTGAAAGATCTAATACCGGAAAATCATTAAAATTAGTAAGCTGTTTGATCTCTTTTGAACTAACATTATAACTGTATAAGTTAAACTCTCCTCCTCTATCACTTCTAAAATATATATTATCTCCCATCCATTGTGGATTCGCATCATTACTTCCTCCGGATGGTTTGGCAATTTCTTCAACTTTATGCGTATTGGTATTAAAAATCCAAATGCGAGAAACAGTACCTCCTCTATAATGTTTCCATTGATTAAATGCCTCATATAGAGGATTGTAAGATATATGACTTCCATCATCAGAATAAGAAGCTGAAAATGCCGTAGGTATATCTAATTGTATTATAGTACCTCCTTCAATATTTACTTCGAACAATTGCGCGTTTCGATTTGTATGTGTATTTCGTTGCGAAAGAAATAGAACCTTTTTACCATCCGGCGAAAAATCACTAACTCCATCGTAATAAGGGTGCCATGTAAGTCGTTTGGGTATCCCTCCCAATACTGAAACCACATATACATCAATATTACCATCGTACTGGGCATTAAAAGCAATTGTTGTTCCGTCAGGAGAAAATATAGGATTAGATTCGATACCTTCATCAATGGTAAGTCTTCTAGGGTTTGAACCATCTATGTTTGCAATCCAAAGGTCTTCGGCATAAATAAATGCAATATGATTTTCACTTATTGCCGGTTGTGAAAGTAGTTTTGTGTTTTCTTCAATTGTCGCACTAAGTGTGATAGGAACTAAATAAACTAACAAAGCAATAAATAATGAGAATTTAGGGAAAGTTTTCATGTAAGGATGGTATTTTAAGAGTATAATTAATTCATTGACTTTAAACGTTATAAATATATTAAAAACATTCAGACTTTAAATTATTATATTGAATATATTTACACTCACAAACTCAAATGTTATAACATATACTGAATTACTCTTTGTATGTGAGTTCTAACAAGAGAACCATTTCAACCAAAAAAAAAGCACTCAACTATGAGTGCTTT
>Ga0209633_10003076_pt1 | contig 15575 bp, 15 predicted proteins | sample Cruoilmetagenom1_FD_187290 | JGI IMG/M metagenome (GOLD analysis project Ga0209633, IMG submission 187290) | Oil polluted marine microbial communities from Coal Oil Point, Santa Barbara, California, USA - Sample 1 (SPAdes) (version 2) | ecosystem: Environmental > Aquatic > Marine > Oil seeps ... | reverse complement strand
CACTACCTGTTAATTTCCAAACCACTTTATCCACACCAAAATCACGTTCATAATTTGTAAGCCCCAGTTGTTTTAATCTGTACAAAGTTTTATCTACTTCATTATAGTTACATGAAAATATCATTACGATCTCTTTTTCATAAGGGATGTGTGCAGCCTCATGCAATACATTTTTCACAGATAAAGCATAAGCTCTGGCCATACCACCGGTACCAAGCTTTATCCCACCAAAATACCTTACTATCAGTACAGCAACATTGATCAACTCTCCACCTCGCAAGACATTCAATGCAGGTACACCTGCACATCCTTTAGGCTCACCGTCATCAGATGAATTTTCAACTATCTGATCAAATTCATTGAGTGAGCGTAAAGCATATACAACATGATTTGCTTTTGGATGCTCTTTTTTAAGTTTAGATTGCAAACCTTCATACTCAGAGATCGGTACAAGATGGGTGATAAATTTGGAGCGGTTAACTTCTGTAGTATAAGAATAAGAGGAAGCTATGGTTTGCATCAAGTGATCTTTTTAAAATAGGTATATAATGTTATCCCGATCACTGTTCCGATCAAGTCTGCAACAACATCCATAATTTCTGCAGATCTGTTTATAGCAAAAAGTTGAGATATCTCTATAAAGATACCATACATCAATAAGAATAAGAATGCATATTTGTATTTCATATCATATGCAAGTCTTAGTAGTATTCCCAAAATGAAAAAGGCTAAAATATGATGTGTTTTGTCACCAAAAGAACCGATAACAGGTGCCAAGTTTTGTGGTAAAACTGCTGCGATATAACTACCTATAAGGGCGACCCAAAACCCTATTTTAAAAAATATACTGTATGTTTTTATCATGATATGTTATTAAAGTGTAGTACTTAGTTCTTTTAGATCATTATTATACACTTCACTAGCACCACAACAAAGGCAGACACTACAGTCTGCACAAAAAGAGATACTTTTAGGCTCATCTGAAGTATGCTGATTGACATATTTTATTATCAACTTTACAAATGAGTCACTGTCATTCATACATTCCGCCACAATATAGTCATCATATTTGATCTTATCAGCAATTTCACGATGTTCTATATCTAATTCAAACAGTGTCTCAGAATTATCAATCGTAAATGCCAATGGGTAAATAAGTACTTTTCTATTCAAAGGATTTCGCAATACATCTACAAGATTAGGTTCTAACCAAGTGGCATTACCCACCTTAGATTGATATACTAATTTGACATTTTTAAAGTGTATCCCCTTTACATCAAGTAGAGTTTTGATAGCACTTACATTAGATTCAACTTGTCTTTGGTAAGGATCACCTGCTTCTATGATGCTTACAGGTAAACCATGTGCTGATAAAAGTAAATCATGTTCAGATATATCTTGATCACCTATCGCTTTTTCTATCTGCTCGACACTGGCTTTAATATAATCAATATCATCATAGTATTGACATGTCAACATGCTAATTTTAGGATGATAATTTAAAGCTTTACATCGAGACACGATATCTTCATAAGAAGAGAGTGTTGTTGTCGTTGAATACTGTGGATAAAGAGGGAAAAGTAAGAGTTCTTCAATCCCTTTTTCCATACACTCTTTTAAAGCAAGATCAGCAAAAGGAGGCACATAACGCATTGCAGGATAAATCGGCATATCCAAAACATTTTTGAGTTTTTCTATTAATTCCTGGGTTAAACCAGATAAAGGAGATTTACCTCCCAAATGTCCATAGCTTTCTTTGGCTTCATCTAAACGTTTAGTAATGATAATTGTACGCACTAGTGCTCTTGTAAGAGGGTTTGTTGGTAAAATATTTTTATCTGAAAACATATTATATAAAAATAATTCAACTTCGTCTAAATTATTTGGTCCACCCATATTCAGAAGAAAAAGTGCTTTGCTCATAGTTATCCTTTAAAGTCTTGTATCTTAGCATATAAAGTGTAATATTAGATTAATAAACAAAGGGCACATCTAATAGCCCTATATAAGGATTTAGCATGATTATCATTCCTGCACGTATAGGATCAAGTCGTTTCCCAAACAAAGTTTTAGCAGACATTGGTGGTATGCCTATGGTCATAAGAACCGCCAAAGCAGTTGAAGATATAGATGATGTTGCCATCGCTACTGACTCACAGGAAGTCATCGATATTGCAGAAAAATATAATATCAAAGCTGTCATGACTAGAGAAGATCATCAAAGTGGGACAGACCGTATCTATGAAGCGGCACAAAAACTTAATTTGGATGAAGATGAGATCATCATCAATGTTCAGGGAGATGAACCATTTATAGAGACAGAAGTTGTCCAGGCTATTCACAATCTTACAAACAAAAATAAAAACAATGAACGCATCATGATGAATTCATGTTATAAAACGATTAACAACCCAGAAGCAGATGACCCAAATATCGTTAAAGTAGTTACAGATGAAGAAGATATCGCTTTATATTTTTCAAGAGCAAAAATACCCTATCCGAGAGACCATCATTTTGACAGCTATAAGGGACATCTAGGTATTTATGGCTTTACAGTCAGATCACTGCGTCAATTTTGTATACTCTCCTCTTCTCCACTTGAACATATAGAAAAGTTAGAACAGCTTAGAGCACTTTATCATGGATATGATGTTGCAATGACAGAAGTAAAAACAGAGAGTTTTGGTATAGATACACCTGAAGATCTAGAAAAGGCTATTAAACACCATATACTTTAATCCCTTTTCTGTCAAAAAGAAAAGAGATTAAAAATCTTTCCTCTTAGCCTTTAACCGCTTTACCAAGATCCCACATAGGCATAAAGATACCAAGAGCCATTAAAAGTACTAAACCAGCAATAAAGAACATCATAATTGGTTCTATATATGCAGAAAGGTTATCGATCAAATCCTGAAACTCCATATCATAATACTGTGTTACTTTATCAAGCATTGCATCAAGTTGACCACCGGCTTCACCGGCTTTGATCATTTGTAATAACATATTCTGATAAAGCCCCGTAATTTGAAAAGCTTCAGCCAAGTTCATACCACGTCCGATATTGGCATTCACTGTTAATAACTGTTCTTTGATCGCGAGGTTATCAACCATACCCACAGCTGTATCCAGTGCTTCTGATACAGGAATACCAGACTTAACAAGTTCACCAAAAACCAGGTTATATTTATGCATCGTTGAGAGAAATATTGCTTTATTGATAAGATAAAATTTTGGATGAATTAACATCTTATCTATACTATATTTAAAGTCATCATTATTCTTGTAAAAAAACTTCAATGCAAAAATAGAGCCGGCTAAAATAATTAGAATATACAAACCATAATTACTGAAGGCCCATTCAAGCTTTAGAAGTATTTGCGTAGGAACAGGAAGCTCTGTCTTAAATTTAGAAAAAATATCTTTAAATTTTGGTACAACCACCATAATAAGTATAGTAAAAGCAATACCCATTGCAACTAAAGTGATAAGAGGCGTACGGATTGCTTTTTTAAATTTTGCTGTATTATCTCTAATATTTTCCAAGATATCCGCAAGTTTATGATACGATTCAGAGATGTTACCTGTTCTCTCTCCAAGATTAGTCATAGCCAGTGCAACATGCCCAAACTGATCTACAAAAGGTTCCATAGAATCAGACATACTGTTACCCGCGAGAATATCACTATTCATCTTTAAATATATCTCATTTAACTGCTTGTTCTCAGTATTGTCTGCAACATCTTCCAAAGTATCATTAATAGGAATACCTGCATCCGTCATAACAGCTATCTGTCTAATAGTAGATATCTTGTCATTAATGGGGATTTTCGCTTTCATATTTTCTTTTAATCCAGAGAAAAGGTTGGAAATCGTATCTTCAAGCGGTGCAGCTGTCTCCACTGCCTTCATCACTAGAGCACTCGGGAATTTTTGCTTGGCTACTTTAATCGCAGCCATTTTATTATCAGCTTGCACTGTCTCTTGTCTCTTCTTACCTTTTTCCATGACAGTTATTTTAAAATATTTCATATTATAACCTTGCTACTCTATAAATTTCTTCGATCGTTGTTTTTCCAGCTAATGCTTTATGCACACCATCTTCAAACATATTGATAAATCCTTCTTCCATAGCCTGATTAGTCATCTCTTCTTTCGAAGCACTGTTTGCTATGAGCCTGGAGAAAGACTCACTTATAGTCAATACTTCAGAGATCATCTCCCGGCCTGAATATCCGCTATGTCCACACTCTTTACAGCCTGCACCTACATAAAAGGTAGGGTTTTCAGGAAGATATTTCTTCACATCTCTTAAAAGTGTTTCAGGAAGCACCGTTTCTTTTTTACAGTGTGGACAAATTTTACGAACAAGTCTTTGCGCTTGTATCGCAACCAAAGCCCCCGATACTAAATACTCTTCTATTCCCATATCCAAAATTCTTGTTACAGCTGAAATAGCATCATTGGTATGCAGTGTAGAAAGTACAAGGTGACCGGTGAGTGCAGCCTGAATTGCAATACGTAAAGTTTCCTTATCTCTGATCTCCCCGATCATGATCTTGTCTGGATCCTGTCTTAATATGGATCTCAGAGCATCAGAAAAGCTCAAACCTATACTTGCCTTGACCTGTACCTGTTGTAAACCACCCATTTGATATTCCACAGGATCTTCAACCGTAATGATCTTGTCTTTCACATCTTTAATAGCATTTAGCGCACCATACAAAGTAGTTGTTTTACCCGATCCTGTAGGACCCGTAACTAGTACGATCCCATAAGGTACTTTAATTGACTCAGAAAACCTGTCATAACAAAATTTACTCATACCCGCATCTTCAAGCCGGATCATAGCTTTGGATTTGTCCAAAATTCTCAGAACAATTGATTCTCCAAAGATCGTCGGCAGGGTTGAAACCCTAAAATCAAAATCTTTTTTAGAAACAGTTGTAGAAAATCTTCCATCCTGCGGTTTTCTTTTTTCTGCTATATCTAAATTGGAAAGTAATTTCATTCTTGAAGCTAAAGGATTAAAGATGTCTCCGTCAAAGGTAAAACTTTGACGTAACATTCCATCTACACGTGTTCTCACAATACAAGATTTTTCCGTAGCTTCAATATGAATATCACTTGCTCCTGCAAAAATAGAAGATTTTAAAATAATCTCGATCAGTTTTAAAACTGCCGGTGACTCTTCAGATTCTTCCGAACTTCCCTCTGAACTTAAATCTTTACGAATATCTGTTACTAAACCTTTAATACTTTCATTGATCTCAAGACGTTGCAAGTGTGCACTGATCTGTGATGGCTTAGATATCGCAATACGTATTGGCTTCTTTGGAAAAAGTCTTTGTATGGCATCTTGCGCAGCCATATCAAGTGGGTCATCGAATACAATAAGCACATTCAGGTCTGTTTCTTCTATGGGGATAATGTTGAATTTAAGTAACTGTCTATAAGGAACCTGTGCAAACAGTTTCATATCGATCTCACTATCATCCAAATCAACATACTCTACATGCAAAGTTTTTGCAACTTCTTGAATAATAGGAATAATATTGATCCCTTCTATTTTTTCAAGATGGGCTAAAGTAATGACTCCTTGCCGTATTTTTTTAGCTAAAAATATTTCTACCGTATGCTGATCGATCATTTTTTCAGCTAAAAGATTTGCAAAAGAGATTTTTTTAGGAGGCCTGCTTTTCACCAATGCAGAGATCGCATCTTTAGTAATAAGATTTTCTTTAAGCATAATTTCAATGAGTTTTACCATTTTAACACTCCCTATATAACTGATTTAAGTATAACATTAAATAATAATATATAGTTTTAGAATTTACCATTTTCTATACTATATAATAATTTTTTAGCCTCATGTGAATTCGATTTTTTAAGATATGCTGTTAATATATTTTTTGCTTCATTCTTCCGACCCAATTTCATCTTGGACTTTACAAAAATAAGCATACTTTCTTCTATATTAGGATCAACTTTGTTTGTCTGTAATGCCCAATATTCCGATTTTTTATAATTTCCTTTTTTATAATAACTTCTCGCCAAAAACAATGAGTCATCAACATCACGGGATAGTTTAAAACGATTCTCAACATCTTTATATGCTGTTAGATTAGTCGTTTTGATAATATCTAAATGTATTTTTTTTCTCTCTTTACCTAACCCGTTGGAACGTTCATCCTGTTTACCATCAAGTATAGGAATATCAACAAGAATATTGGCAGGCGTATTTTCAATACCCTCACTTTCAACACTCTCACTTTCATCCAGCACTTGTTTGTCGACTTCTATTCTCATTAAGGGACCATTCACTACTATATTACTCTTAGTATGTTGTGCATTTTCACTCTTTACTTCTTTAGATGAAACACTGCTTTTAAGTGAATTAAAATAATCACTAATGGCATTGAAACTCATTTTGGTATTACTTGAAAAGAATAAGATCAAGAAAAGTAAAGCAACAAAAACAATACTACCTAAATACCAGGGTCTCATCTTTTTTTTTCTATATCTCTTCCACTCTTCTTCTAGAGGTCTAATATCATACATTAATATATCCCAACTTCAATGCTGACATTTCAATGATCTTATGATGAATATGCGTATAGTTTATTTTTGAAGGTTCATTTTTATCATAATATTCACAAATTTCAAAAATAGTGAACAAAAGTTTATTACACTCTCTATAATTTCCATTGGTAAAGCGATGTATCAACTTCATGTCTTTGGCTTTGATACTATTGGCAATTTCAAAAAGATTCTTTTTTAAAAGTTTTTTATGAATATAAGCTGTTTGATCTTCTTTTGTTGCATTTTTAAGTTCGATCACTTCCCATATACGAGATTGAAAATGTTCTTTGGCTATGACGTCTTCATCATCAGTTTTATGTAAAGAGACAACAAATTTAACTGCACGACTGTCAGAGATTAATCGTATTTTTTCCATCATCTCAGGACCATACATTTGTGCCTCATCCAAAAGAATAATAATTTCTCTCTTTCCTCTCAAATTTTGACAAAATTCAACTAAAGCAGAAAAGTTGACCTCTGAATTACTAGGAAGATCTTTTTGCGTTAAGACTTTGAACAATTTATGAAAAAATTCTTTTTCATTCACTGCAGGTGTATCAAAATAGTGAATTTCTTTTTGATGTTTTAATTTTTCCTGAATACGGTTCAGTAAAATACTTTTACCCGTACCAGGTTTTCCAAAGATCAAAATCATCTTTAAGGGTTTATCTAAACTGTATTCAAGCTGTTTATATGCTGCAACAGAAGAATCTAAGTCAATGTAATCCTCAATATCAACTGAATCTACAAAGACATTCTTCGCAGCTTCATATCTACTTTTCATTAAGTCTTGTATACCCTAGATCTTTTAAAGAAACAGATTTTGAATTTCTAACAATATGTGGCGTAATGATCAATACTAACTCTTCAACCTTCTTAATCTTTTCTTCACGCTTAAATAAATATCCAAGACCAGGAATATCCCCTAATAACGGCACTGAATTAGATTCAACACCTGTTTTTGTTGAAATTAATCCTCCCAGAATCGCATGTTCACCATCTTTTACTTTAATTACAGAAGCAATTTGTCTTCTCACTAAGTCAGGTGGAATAGTTCTAGCAGCACCTGATTCAACAGAATCAATCGCATCAGAAACAGATGGATTAATCTTTAAAGTGATCCATCCGTTACTATCGATTTCTGGTGTGATATCAAGTAAAATACCGGAGAAAACAGAATCAACCAATTCACCTTCAGCTGCTACAGCTCCTCCTCCACCACTTGCCGTACTGCTCGACTTAATTTTATAAAAGAGTTCTGTACCAACAGAAATTAGTGCAGGTTGATTATTCAGTGTCATAACACGTGGACTTGATATAGATTTTACATCTCCTTGTGTAGACAAGAACTTCACTACTTCTGTGACTTCTGTACTACCGGTCACACTCATTACATTTGCACCTGTTGGTTCTGATCCTTGCAGAAAGGTAGCTTCTGTAATTCCTGAAATATTATCAAAAGTATATCCTGCAATATTTTTTTGTGACATTGCCAATGTGTTAATTGTTACATTTTGTAAAGTATACAGTTGAGCCCAGTCAACACCCGATGAAGTACTGTCATCAAAACTAACACTCATCATTCTTACATCGATCATCACTTGTGACTTGATCTGTTTTGTCATCGTATGTACATATCTCGCTACTCTATTGATCTGTCTCTCTGTCCCTGTAACAGTCAGCATTCCTGCTTCCGGATTAATGATCGGTGCCAAAGGGTTGTATTCCCATACTTTTCCATCAGGTCCTGTCCATGTGTCTCCTGTTCTAGTATAGTGCGTACTGCCATCTGCCGCACCGATCAAAATACGCTGGATCTCAGACTCAACTGTTTTCCAGAACATGAACTCATCATTACTTTCAATGCTGATACCTGTTTTAGATAATGAAGTGCTGTCTTGTCCACCTGCTCCACCTGCTCCACCTGCTCCACCTGCCGCATTGTTTGAATTGGCGATCGTAACATTGGCTGTACTTTTTCCTGTTCTCGCTCCAGAAATATAATGTATTCGGAAGGTACGTGTGATCAGGTATGATATCTTAAGTTTATTTCCAGTTAAAGAATAGTGTAGATCATTATCTTTAAGAATAGTATTTAAAAAACCTTTTAACGTACTATTTTTCAACTTCACATAATAAAGACTTTTATTCATACGTAATTTAGCCGCATCATCATTTACTACGACTGTTAATCCACATGTATCTGCGAGATTATCAATGACATCACCTATCGTTAATTTACTGTCAATAGTGACAGAAAATAACTTTGTAGAACAGTCATTTGCTATAAGACTGTGTGTCAGCCCCATAAGTACCGTGACTATAGTAAGAAACTTGACCCCTGCTTTTTGTATTGTTTTCATCCGATTACCTTTCTTCTAACTTAATAAAGTTATCTCTTTCTTTACGAAGATATAACTTTTTTATATGATTACCATTACGAAGTACCACACCTCTTTTACCTACGAACTTTAAGGTGTAACCCATAACTATGTCATCAAGACTGCTCCATGAGTCATTGATATAGGCTTTTCCATTTACAATAGCATGGAGTACCAGCTTAGCTTCTTTCTTTTCTACTTTTTGGATAGCTTCTTCAAAAGTGACATTGTTTTCCCCTATGGCAAATGGTTCTTTTGTCGTAGCTAGGGTTTCTAGCTTTACACCTTCTCTTTTTTGATGTATTTTATAGACCATTTTTTCGATTTGTTCAACAGACAGGTCTGCACTTAAAAGTACTGTCAACGATACAAGTGATAAAAGTATTTTTTTCATTAGTGATTGATCCCCCATACTGAGATATGTATATCTGCATTAAGTCTTGATGCATTATCATTAAGCCTTAATTCTGTTTTGAAAATATCTGTCACCAAAACGTTTTGTTCAAGTTCATTCATAAACTTAACAATTGTTTTATACTCACCTTCACATCCAACAACGATTTCAAGAACATGTCCAAAACTACCATTGTTGTCTACATATTCACTCGCTATATATTGCAGGTCTACATTATGAATCTCTGCTCTATGCGTAATAGAATTTAAAAATTTAGACCAACTTTTCTGATTAAACAACATATCAGACAATTTTTCTAAATTACTGTCTATGAATTTAATATTACTGTTGAGTTTAACAATATTTTTCTTTTTAGTGACAATATCATTATCAAATTTTTTAATATAATATTCACGATTTCCACCAACTGTAATAGAGTTCAAATACGTATTATTATCTACGATACTCTTTTGTATACTTTTTTTATTTCTTTCACTTTTATTATACAGGTCTTCAGTATAAGGTAAAAGATAAGAATATGCAAGGTAGCCGATAATACCGGCAACACCTAAAATTAGCAACCACTTTTCACTCTCTTTTTTTGGTGCAAAATAGACATCTAGTTCTTCTAATTTATCTTCTAGTAACTTCATCTTAATTCCACCTTTAGCAGACCTTTATAATAGTTATTAACCGGGTCTTTTTCAATTCGTTCAATATCTATACCTTTGAGTTCATCAAAATGTGATTCAGATATATATTTGATTAACTCTGTCATCTTTCTATCATCTGTACTAAGTAAAGATATCAATAATGTGTCACCTTCCGTACTTATATTATTGACCTGTACTTCAAATTTGGTCAAGTCATCAGCAATAGCATGGAAAGTTCCGGACTTAAGACGATAATTTACCTTTGTGTCATAAATAGAAGTAAGTGTTGTTGTTTTACCATTATAGGTGTCAGAAAGTTTTTTTATCTTAGTGTCTAACCCTTTGATAATATTTTTCTTCTCTCCAAGAATTTTTTTATACTTAGTAGACTCCGCTGTCAATTTATTGTTTTCTATAGTTAAAGCATAGATCTTTGCATCATTAACGTAAGATCCTACTAAATAGATCAAAGGATATGCCAAACTTAAAGAGATCGCTGCAAATGTGGAAATAATAAATTGTCCACTTGCCCTGTTAACAAAAGATGGAGCACGAGGATACATCGTTAAATTGACAAAACCAGATTCATCTTCAAGATATTCAAATGAAGATAAAAGCATCAAATATTGTAGTTGATCTGTATACCATTCATCATTGGTTAAATTGTAATTAAAATTAAAATCTGTTGAGTGTAGTCCCAAATAATTTTGACTATAATCATCTAACCCAATAATTGGTCCTCTTTCACTCCCTACAAACATTTGATCAATAGTATCAAGATTAAATGCTCTCTTTGCATAAATAATAATATCATTGATCGTAATAAAGACTTCTGCAAAAATTTTCATGAAGTTTTGCTGATAGTCATTATTGGTTGTTTTAAGTCCTTCAGATTCTAAGATCGTATAAAACTCTTTTTCATCCACTTTTTCGCCGACAGTTTCACAATACTTATCATAAATTTGTTCTAAGCTAAACTCTATTGATTTGGAATAAAGATATTCACCATTTCTATAGATAGTTACAAAAGCATCATTTTGTGTAAAGTAGACAAAACAATGTGAGTTATTATCTTGTAATATCTCTTTTGTATAGAGTGACCTGTATAGTAGCGGTGCAGGAAGAACAAGATCCAAATATTTAGTTTCTTGTTTTATAGGGAGGTAAAGTGAATCTAATACTTCAGGTTCTGCAACAAAAATATGATAGGTTCTTTCCTCAGCTTCACTTTCTACTTCCATAGAAGATATCATGTAGCTATTCGCCTGATCAAGTCCTATCTCTTCATAGGCCTTAATTTCAATAATATCTTCTATATCTTCTTCAGGGATACTCCTACTTATATTTACAGTTGCAGTAATGATGTCTTTGTTATTCAAATAAGAAGTAACAAAGTTTGAGGTATTGTAGGTGAGTTTCTTTAAAGGCTTAAAAGTATCATCTTTAAAAATGTAGCTTTTATCCGCGTATGTATTCAGTGTAACAACATTTTTTACTGTCGATTGTGACGAACTTTTTTTCAAAAACATTCTAAACTTCCTTGTTTGTTGAACAATTATATATGTTATAATATTAAAACTATCTTACATAAGAAAAAATTTTAATAAAGGATTAAATATTTTTATCGTGAAAACAATTATGAAGACAAAAAAGGCAGAAAAATCGGAGATTTGGCAATCTGGCGATCTCAATGACTGAGACCCATGACTTTCCGGCCTTGCTTCGCAACAAGTGTGGCACAACAATATAAATAATGATAATACTATACTATTTAACTTTATATCAAGCTTATTATTCAATAATTAAAAGAATAAGCTAAAAGTAGTAATCCGTGACTAGGGTTATTATGAGGGATCGCCTATTTAAATAATATATCCAAACTCTTCCAGGGAGTCTCTATTTTTGCTCCATCCTTTTTTAACAGATACATGCAAGTCTAAAAATATTTTTTTACCTGAAAAAATTTCCATTTGTTTTCGGGCAACTTTACCCACACGTCTGATACCTTCACCTTTTTGTCCAACGATCATACCTTTTTGTGTCTCTTTCTCTACGACAATGGTTGCATATACTTTATCTAAAGTATCACTTTCATCTATCTTTTCAATGGTCACATCACTTTCATAAGGTATCTCATCACTTAAATTCTCAAAGATCGACTCTCGTATCAATTCTTTATAAATATCACGTATGTTATCTGTAGTAAGTATCTCCGTATCAAATAAAAATGGAGAAGTAGGTAAATGTTTAGATATTTCATTTAAGAGTTGTGCTTTGCCTATTTTCTTATTGACAGAAAAAGGAATAATCGCTTCAAACCTATCTTGATATTTTTGATATTCACCCAGCTTTTTCAGGATATCTCCCTGTTTGACATGATCCATCTTTGTTAACAGGACAATATGTTTAGTACTCTTCCCTTCTGTCATATTTAAAAACTTTTCATACTCGGTTAGTTTATCAGTAATGGGTGCCAAAAAAATGATCAGATCTGCATCGCCTATTGCTTTTAGTGCTTCATTCATCATAAATTTATTGAGAAGTCGTTCTTTCTCATGGATCCCTGGTGTATCTACAAAAATTATCTGTGACTCTTCTCCATGAAGGTCTTCATGCATCACGATAATATTCATTCGTTTACGTGTAGCCTGTGCCTTTTTAGAAACCATTGCAAGTTTTTCACCTACAATAAAATTAAGCAAGGTACTTTTACCTGCATTAGGTCTTCCAACAACAGCAACAAACCCTGCTTTTGTATCTATCTCTTCTTTTTCATGTTCAAACATTATAGTATATACCTCGTAGTATCTTCGTCTTCAACAACAGCACCAATTTTATCTTTGACCAATGCTTCATCTACAACTATTTTTTCTCCATCATGTTCATCCGCAGAAAAACTGATCTCTTCAAGTATCTTTTCCATCACTGTGTGTAAACGTCTTGCACCTATATCTTCCGTTTTTTCATTCGCTTGCAGTGAATAATTTGCAATGGCTCTGAGTGCATCCTCATTAAACACCAATTCCACACCTTCCACAGCTAACAATGCTTCATACTGTTTGATCAGTGAATTGTTAGGCTCAGTCAATATACGATATAACGTCTCCTCATCCAAAGAGTCAAGCTCTACACGTAAAGGGAAACGCCCTTGAAGTTCCGGCATAAGGTCACTAGGCTTGGATACATGGAAGGCACCTGCAGCGATAAAAAGTATATGATCTGTGTTCACCATACCAAGTTTGGTATGTACAGATGAACCTTCAACGATAGGGAGTAGATCCCTTTGTACCCCTTCCTTACTTGGGTCTTGTCTGCCTTGTGAATTTGCGGAGACTGCAACCTTGTCTATTTCATCAAGAAAAACAATACCACCCTTCTCTACTTTCTCAAGGGCCAATGACTTAAGTGATTCTTCATCAAGCAGCTCTTCACTTGCTTCAGCTTCAAGTATTTTTTTAGCATCTTTAACACTTACTTCTTTCTCGGGACCTTTTTTTCCCATACCACCCAATACTTTTACAATAGACTCTTGTACCTGTATCATTTGAGGGGGTAAACCATCTTCTGGCATCGTTGTATTATTTGGCATTTCTACTTTTATCTTAAGGTGATCCAATTCACCTTTGCCAAATTTCTCCTGCATACGCACGAATGATGCATCATATTCCGCTTTCTTTTGTTCACTTGCACCGGCAGGTAAAGGAGGAAGCAGTTTTTCAATAATTTTGTTTTCTATATAATTTTCTATCTTCTCTTTATTTTTCTCATTTTCACTCTCACGTACAATTCCCATAGAAGTTGCTGCCAGATCACGTATCATAGACTCTACATCACGACCGACAAAACCTACTTCAGTATATTTACTGGCTTCCACCTTAATAAAAGGGAGGTTCATCATTTTTGCCAAGCGTCTTGCTATCTCTGTTTTACCTACACCGGTACTACCTATCATCAAAATATTTTTCGGTGTGACATCCTGCTGCATATCTTCACTTAGCTGCATACGCCTGTAACGGTTACGTAAGGCAACAGCAATGGTCTTTTTGGCATCATCCTGACCTATGACATATTGATCTAAGTAAGTTACTATTTCTTTGGGTGTTAAATTATCCGTTGACATCTTTTAAAGTTCCAATATTTTAATATTTTTGTTGGTATAGATACACAAGTCACCTGCCACCTCAAGCGATTCCTGTACCAATTCTCTAGGATCAAGGTTTGTATGTTTATCCAAAGCACGTGCCGCAGAGATAGCATAATTTCCGCCTGAACCAATGGCTGCTATTTTCCCATCTTGCGGTTCTACAACGTCACCCGTACCTGAAAGGATAAAAATATGTTCCTGGTTAAGCACGATCATCATTGCTTCAAGTTGTCTCAAATGTTTATCCTGTCTCCACATTTTGGAAAAACCTATCACAGACTTAAAAAGATCACCTTTTTTCTCAGCAAGTATCCCTTCAAACATATCAAAAAGATTAAATGCATCCGCTGTACTTCCGGCAAAGCCTGCCAATACTTTACCCTCATGTAAGGTACGTATCTTTGTCGCATTACCTTTAAGTACAGTATCACCGAAGGTCACTTGTCCATCACCTCCGATGACAGCTTTGCCTTCACCTTTATAGCCAAGTATCGTTGTAGCATCAAACATTACACACCAACTACTTCTACTTTAAGTGCAGCATGTATACCATGTCCGAGTTTTGCATCTACTTCATGAATCCCGGTGGACTTTAACGCTTTTTTGAGATTAATAAGCTTTTTATCAAGTTCTATGTTTAATTGTTCTGCAATCGCTTTAGAGATATCTGCATTCCCAACAGATCCTTTTATCCCAACTGGGGCTAAAGGTTTTTCAATTCTTATCTTTGTTGCTTCAAGTGTGATCTTTTCTGCTTCAAGTCTTGTCAGATCATCTTTCAATTCCTGAGCCATACGTGCCTGCTCTGCTCTCCAATTTTCTACCACGTCGGGTGTAGCCAATTTAGCCAAGCCTTTTCCTATAAGAAAGTTTTGTCCATAACCATCTTTTACTTCTTTGATCTCACCTGCAAGTCCGAGTGTTTTAACATCTTTAATTAGTAGTACTTTCATTATTTATCCTTATTTAGAGTATCTTATAGACGGATTTTAACAGAATTTTACTAGGCATTTGTTAAAATCAATTATATGTTTCATCTAAAGTACACAATCAATTACTATAATAGCTAATATGTCATCAAAACGGAGAACTCTTATGCAGTATGTAGCAGTTTTACTTACTATAATACTTTTTAGCTTCTCCGGATGCAGTAACAACGCTACGCTAGAACCATCTGATCAGACAGTCAATACTCCCATCACAAAAACAAACACTGCATCTGACACCCCGAACGGTGAACAAGAAATGGAAAATACTACCCCAGAGTTTGAAGATGAATTCGAAGATGAATTTGAAACACAAGAAGTGAAAAATGACTTCGACCCCTTAAGCGGATACAACCGTTCTATGACTACCTTCAATGATAAAATGTTCACTTATGCGTTGAACCCTGTCTCGGAAGCCTACGCTTATGTAATACCTCA
>Ga0209633_10003075_pt1 | contig 15581 bp, 14 predicted proteins | sample Cruoilmetagenom1_FD_187290 | JGI IMG/M metagenome (GOLD analysis project Ga0209633, IMG submission 187290) | Oil polluted marine microbial communities from Coal Oil Point, Santa Barbara, California, USA - Sample 1 (SPAdes) (version 2) | ecosystem: Environmental > Aquatic > Marine > Oil seeps ... | reverse complement strand
TTGGTGTGGCAGTAGTTGATGTAGTTAAATCAGGGCTGTCTGCCGTATACACCTTTTTTGATCCGGCAGAAGGTAATCGCAGAGGCTTGGGCGTATATGCGGTACTTTGGCAGTTAGACTACGCGAATTCGCTGAAGCTTGATTTTGTTTACCCAGGTTTTTGGATTAAAGATTGCCGTAAAATGAACTACAAAACACGTTTTCAACCGATCGAAGGTTTGCAGCGTGGTAAGTGGCTTCGTCTTGAGAAAAAAACTTAAAACTGTTTTACTTTTATTTTCACTGATAGCATTCGTTGTCAGTTTTTTGCAGGTAGTGCAACATTGGGATTATCAAGAAGTCCTCGTTGATCTTGACAAACAATTACGTCAAAACGTTAGCGAAAAAGATATAACTAACGCAATTGAATCTGCGATCAATGAAAAAGCGTTTGATGATGCCAGAATGTATCTGGAAATTGCTGAATCTAATCAATATGGCATTGATCGTAATTACTATTCCCAACAAATAACAAAACTAGATACACAATTTGTGCGCATTAGTAACAATGCGAGCCAATTTATGTCGGGCTTTTTCAATGGAAAGAGTACTCATGCTGCTGGCATTGCAGGTGCGGTGACTGCTGATTTTACGGTAGTGGGTGACGTACGTGATTTGCATAAAGAATATAAAAAACAACAACAAGGTGAAGAAGTTAATGAATTAATTGTGGCACTTTCGGGGGTTGGCGTGGGCTTAACCGCATTAACGGTTGGGAGTTTTGGATCGGCCGCACCCGCTAAATCGGGCGTTTCTTTAATAAAACTGGCATCTAAAACGCGCAGACTGAATGCGCGATTTCAAAAGCAATTATTGAAACTTGGAAAACGTGTATTTGATTGGGATTTGTTTACACGAATGTTAAAGCAATCACCTACGTTTACAAAAACAATCAAGCAAATTCCCCGCGCTGCCAAAAAAGCGTATCACCCTAAGGCGGTTGAGCCTTTAAAGACCATTGCTCGGCAAGTTAATTCGGTACGTAAATCAAGCTCAATCCCAGATACCTTGCGTTTACTAAAATACGTTGAAACTACGGATGATTTGCGTCATTTAGAAAAGATAACGTTAAAGCATGGCTCAAAAACCAAAGGTATGATGAAGCTTGTAGGTAAGGGTGCTTTACGTACAGTACGGGTCCTGCGTAAATCAGCGGAATTATTGCTTAGTCTAATAAGCAGTGTATTTTCGGCAATGCTGAGTTTCTTTTTGATGTTCGCCAGAAGGGCATTATGATAAAGAAAACCAGATTAAAACGTTGATTCAGAGTTAATCAATTTTTTCTTCCTAAAGGTTTTCAATGATACGATTTTAGGATCTTTTTCTGCATTATTTTCTTGATTGTCTTCGTTGGTAAAAGGTTCAAGTTCGTAGTTAAGGCTACGTTCTTCTGGTATTGCCAAAAAAGTGGAATTTCCACCTGTATTTTGAGCGCCAAATAATGAAGCATCGGCACGGTTTAGCCAGCTATCAGCATCATCTAAGATTGAAATTTGGGCAACACCGATCGAAACGGTAATATTTATATTTTTAACTGAATCAGTTTTCTGTATATGTTCTCTGAGTGTTTCTGCTAAGTGACCAGCGCCTTTAAGACTTGTGTTAAATGCCACGATTGCAAATTTATTTCCTTCAAAGTGATATAACTTATCGGTGACGCGTAATTTATTTTTAATAATGCCAGCTGTCTTTTTAAGAATACGGTCACCGTTCTTGAAAGTATAAAGATTGATTAGTTGTTGGAAATTATCAAGTTCAATAATTAGTAGAGATGAGTTTTGTTTGATTCTTAAATGTTTTTCAACCTTTTCTGATAATTTATCATGAAGTAATTTTTTATTTTTTAAGCCGGTTACTTCATCCTTGTTTGAAAGTTTCAGTAATGCTCTTTTTTGTTTTTTATTCGTTTCTGTAAAAAGGTAGCCTATGAAAGTCAGTAGCGATAGGGTTAGAATTAATAATAAATTGCTTACTATTAAAGGCATGTTTTTATAAAAGGACGACACTATTACTAAAACTATAAGTGTCAAGCAAGCCACAATACTACTTATGGTTAGTAGATGGTTATACTTTTTTGTTTTATTAATAAAATCTGACACTTAGCTTATCCAAAAAATTAGTCATTTATTTTAATTATAAGGGTAATCGTAGCACAAACAAAATTTATGGTAGTGATTTCTGGATGAGTGGTAATGATTATTTTTTATCTCTGTTTATTAGTTAGTTATCGCAACCATCCCACCAGCATTTGCCCATACTTTCTTGAAAGTTCATTACACCATCATATTTGGGTGATTCTTTACGCATTTTATTTAAGTGTTCTTTCAAACCCCAATTACCAAAACGATAAAATGATTGGGGTAGTGTATACATTGTAAACAGCGTGGTGCCTTTATTTTCAAAGCTTTTCCATGCATTAAGTAATGTTTCATAGCGCTGTTTCATGCGTGGGTCACGATTGGCTTTTTTGAATAAGGCTCGGTACGTAGTTTTTTCCGATTCGTTTAATTCCAATCGACCTAAAATGCTAGTAGTTAGGTGTTGTCCGCCTTCGTAAGTGATAAGTTGTAGATTGTATTTTTTAGTAATATCAGCTTGCAATTCGATTTTTTTGATCGTGCCAGATAGTGCGCTAGGGTCTTCGCTGACGTCTTGATCTATAATGTCGAATACATCATCAACTGTGATTGCATCTTCAAAAGATTTGGGCGCATTTGAGCATGATCCAGTCTTTTGTGGACAGCCAAAGAAATAGGGCGCCATTGCGATTGCATCGACATTCTCTGCTCCGACATGTTTGATCATTTGTTCGGATAGAATTTTATCGCCTTGATTTGTGCCAAGTACGCGAATTAAGCGATCAGTACTACCATTAAATTTATCCTTCCAAAGGTTAAAGATTTCAACTGAGCGTTGGCTATAGAAACGTAAACGGGCAAAATATTCTTCATCACGAAAGCCTTCAAACTCTTCGGGGACAGTATTTAAGCCGGCATCAATACCTTGCTGTTCGACATAAAAATGCCCTAAGAATCCAGGATTCCATGTTTCGTTAGAAAGTTCGACATAGGTTTTAAGTGCTTGATCAAGATTGCTTGCGACATATTCGGCAAAGGCTTTGATGTATTCATCATCGGCATAATGCGGCATATTAACCCACATATCTCGTTGCAATGTGTTGGCAAGCGCAACAATCACTTCAACGGGTACACCGTTACGTTTAGTGTGCGGAGTACGTCCTGAACCTCCCCAAACAGAATCAGATAGTTTGGCGCGATCATTCCAAGCAACGGGTTCTTTAACACAGTCTTTATCAATCTCATTGTTAATGGCGCAAGAGGATCGACCATGGCTTGATTCCATCAAATTCATCATTCGTACGACTTTAAATTCGCGCAGGAAGCTAAGGTAATCGGGATTAAAAATAACACTGTTGATATTCTCTCTTTCTTTGTTGATTGTTTGTTCTACAAATGATTCATACGTGGTGTTTTGCGGACAGTCAGTTTGAGATTCTGCGTGAATAAATAGGTTAAGTTTACCATTGGAGTGTTTGCATGTTCCCCCTGGCATAATGATCTGAATGTTCTTTATATAATTTCCTTCGCCAGGAGATATGTTCTTAATATTAAGGTTTAGTGCGTTTTCTTCTTCAGCCGCAAGTTTTGTGAAATCGAGTTCTTTAAGATTAAACTCAAACGTAAATCCTTTACGATCTGTTAAGTTTTTTACTTGAGAAATATTCCCGCTTAATTCTATTTTGCCATTACCTGTATATAACAATGTATATTTACCAGAGGGGATGGCATTTTTGAGCGTTCCTTGTAGGAGTTTGGTCTTAGCATAACCTTTCAATGGATCAAGTTTAGTTGGCCAACCATTTTCGTCAAACTCAGTTGCATCGGCGGATAATTCAGCAAAGGGTCGCGCAGTTCTAAATATATCTACAAACGGCATGGCTTGTCCTGCAGTATCTGCTTCTGCTTGCGGACCTTCGGTATTAATACCCAGCGAAGGTGTAAATATTAATTTCGGGTTATTGCCAGTAATTTTGTAAAGCGCTTTATTGATTGCTTTGTTAGTCGCTTCGGGGTTTATCTTTGCATTTCTTGCAATAGGACTACTAAGATCAATGCCGTTATTACTGTTATTATCTTTATCTAAATTAATTAAAATAAGTTTTAAGTAGCTGATGGTTATATTGTTGTGATTGTCTGAATTTTTGCTTTCTAACAAGTCTTCTGGCGCAATTCGATCACTAGGATTGACACTATAACTTTGCCCAGCAATGTTGAAGGTAACGGTAGTTTCTCCTTCTTTATACTCATAAGAACCATCGCCTTTTGTTGTTCCAGTATCATTATAAAGAGAGGTTTTATACACAACACCAGAAATAGGACGCGTTTGTGGCGTTTTAAAAATTAATGTGCCTTGTTTAATTGCGGGTACAGGTATGGATGCCAATGTTTGTGGAGAGACATTGCCAGTTGGGTCAGTTGCAGTAATCTTAATTTCGCCATTAGTGTTAGTTACAACAGCATTTGGAGAAGTTAGTGTATATTGCCCAGCATTATCCGCAGTCACTTGCGCTTTTGATCCATCAGGAAAGCTGGCTTTAACTATTACGTACGGCTCAACTGTGCCTGCAAGCGTCACTTTGCCACCACGAAGAATACTAATAGTGGGTTGTGAAGGTGAGGCTGGGGGAACAGTATCATCTGGTATAGTAAATGAAGTCGTGATTTGTTCCGATGTATTGCCTGCAGTGTCGGTTGCAGTGAGGATGACCTCGCCATTGCTCACAAGAGTAGTACTAGAAGTCAGAGTGTATTTGCCATCACTACCCACCAAGGCTTGAGCTGTTGCGCCATCTGAAAAAGTGGCTTTAATGGTACTATTGGGTTCGGCTGTACCTTTGATGATTGCCTTACCATTGATTACACTGACAACAGGAGATGAAGGAATATCAGGTGCAGTGGTATCTTTTTTACTACTATCACCGCCACCACATGCGACAAGAAATACTGAGAGTATTAACGATAGTGTTGTTGTAAGCGCTATGCGTTGCGCAATCCTTGAGGCAGCTTGTTTTAACATCCTTTTAATCCCCATTTGTTATGCATTTATACGATTAAAACAATTCAAAGCATTTTCAAACTTGTAAATCAGTGTATTATTTTTAGTCACTGTTTAAAACTACAAGTTCATTTTGTACTTTGATTATACATAAAAATAGCTTATTAATCTTATATTTATAGTGCTAATGTAAAGTAAAATTTAGAATGATGTTGAACATATTATTAAAATGGTAGTCATATTATTGACTTCATCGCATTATCTTATTATAGGAAAGGATTATGAATTTTAATAAATTGAAAGTGGTCGGTAAAGTAATTGTTATTGTGCCGTTCTTACTTTTAAGCATGTTTAATGTATCTGCGAATAATCGATACACCAATGCCGAAGGTCAGGGGAAATGGATTTATGACCAAAGTGCACCTGCGATAGAAGTGTTTATAAAAGGATCTTCTGTATATGCCAAAATTTATGCACAATCAAAATCCAATGCTTCGGTAGATTTACCCGCGATTCAATTAAAGAAAGTGAACAGTCCTTTGCTTAACGAATACACAGAGGAGTTTATTAAGATACAAGACTTTAATCAGGACAAGTTAATGGATATTGGTATTTTAAAAAGTGTCGGTTATGGTGGCGGAGAACGATGCTATTCGGTGTTCGAATATCAGCCAAATTTTTATAGTTTTAATTCTCGAGCGACGAAAACGATTTGTGTTAAATGATAGCTAGGAATCTATAATAGATTCCTAGCGTATTGTTGTGTTGTTAATGTTGTGTTTTTAATTAAGGCGTAACGTTACGCACACATCTCACGCCTGCGCCGACCGGTCCACCACCGCCTGCTGTAACTGCAGTAGTAATCTCACTTAGCGATACTCCTAATACATCGCCCGTGTTGGCATTAGGGAATGCTGCAGATGCATTTGGATTAGCATTTTCAGTTCTAATAATATTGCTGGTACTGACAATTGCGGGACAAGCTGCAATTAAATAACGTAAAGCAACACCATTTGTGGCTTCTGTTGCAACAAGTATTTCTTTAGATTCTTCTGTTGTTGGTGCGCGCCAATCATCGTGCCCAGCAAAGTTTTGAGCATCACAGCGGCTATTTGCTTGAGCAGGTTCTGTTGGCCCCACTTCTTGAGGGCTTACACAACCATCACCACGCGTATCTAGTGTCGCTTGATTAATCCATTCCAAATTCGTGTTTGTATCTACTAGGGTACGACCGGATGCATTATCATCAGTGGCACGCTTAAAGACGAATCGTAAAGAAACAGGTGCATCTTCTGTACCGTCTCGTACACAACGAACGCCGGCGCGTACATTTGTACCTGCAAGATCAACCAGTGTTGTACCAATGATTCCGCCTGCTTGAGCGTTAGGAAATGCGGTTGTTGCGGCGGGGTTTGCATTTTCTGTTCTAAGAATACTATCGCTACTCAATAATGCGGGGCACAAAGGGTTTAAATAATTCATAGTCACGTTTGCGGCTACGGCAGATTCAATAAAGTTGGATAATTCTGCTGTTGTTGGTACACGCCAATCGTTAAATCCACCATAGGTTTGGTCAAAACAAGCATCATCAGCATCGGCAGGCTCAATTGGGCTTGTAGGAGCGATACAACCGTCGTCATTACTATCGATTGTTCCGCCATTTATCCAAGTTAAATTCTTTTCAGTGTCTATTAATAATTCACCACCACCATTTATATTGGCAGCTATTTGTGATTGAAAGCGAGATGCAGGTTCTGGTGTAAATGAATTGTCACTTCCTCCACCACAAGCAGAGAGAAAAATAGTAGATAGACCGGTTGTAATTGCCAAGCGTAAAGGGTTTTTTGTCATTTCCATATTAGTAGTATCCTTTGTTTTATTAGAAAAATTTATAGTCATATGCGAGCGCAAAGGTGAACAGTGTATTCGAAATATAAATACCGTTCAGTGACTAAGTCTCATAAGGATAAAATATAGTAGAAATCTGGATTTTTTATTGATAAAAAAAATTAAGCATCGTGCCTGATATTACGCGTCGTTATCATCAAAATAATGACAATAAATAACATCACAGCTGCACCTGCTAATAGCGCGTAGTCTTCCATTTGTAAGATAAAATACAGCACACCATACAAGCCTGACAGCAATAAGAAAATAACAAATGCGCGTGAAAAACTTTTCATTGTTGCCCATGTGTACAAAGAAATGATTCCGACGGTGACGACTGAAGCATCAATATATGCCATGAAGAATTTGATATGTTCGGAGAGCGAAACCAAGATCAGGTAAAATAAACTCAGGGCAACGCCAATGACGATGTATTGAATCACATGTAGACGTTTTCCTACGGTGATTTCAAAGATTAAAAAAGTGATGAATGTTAAGCCAATAAATAACATGCCGTACTTAGTAGCGCGACTAATTTTGGAATAAAGTGACACCGAAGTGAATAAATTAACACCTGTTGTAACGGTATGTAAACTATGGTTTTCATCGCCTCTTAACCATGATTGTGGGTAGTTCCGTGCTAAATAAGGTATGCGCCATTCTGCTTCAAAACCATTTTTACTGATGTTTTTTGAGGCGGGTAAAATTGCGCCTTGGAAGCTGGGGTGTGGCCAGCTAGATTTAATTGTACTAATCGTGGTTTCCCCCAGTGGAGCAAAGCGTAAACCGGTACTGCCATTGAAAGATAGTTTGATTCTAAATTTAGGGCGTTCACCACCTTTTTTAATATCTTTCATTGAGGCATGAAAACCTTGTGAGAATAACTTGGGTAAGCGTGTGCCGGGTTTAAATTTTGCGCTTGAATCTTCCCATCTTAATGGTGTGGTGGAGTTGATTGCTTTGGTATCGCTTAAGCCCACGGCTAACCACGCTTTTTGCCATCGTATATTATATTTACGACCTTCTGATGGCAATGCACTTAGGTTAAAATGCCCACTGATACTCATGTCGGCGGTATATAATAAGGAATCATAAATACCGCGTTTACGGTGTTTTTCGAATAATTCAGTGTCTATTTTTAAATCTTCGGGAAGCAAAATAAGGGTTTTGTCATTAAACACATCGCGGGTAATAGTTTTGCTTAAACCGCTATTGTCGGTCACTGTATCGATGCTCGTAATGTGTTCTATATAGGGCACAACAAGCACTGGGCCGACTACCGTTTGCATGCCTCCCCAGCCTTTTGCAATATCTTCGATCACCGAATGGTAATAACGATTACGTTCACGCACGATGTTTTCGACCATGAATAATGGAATTAACATGGCTAAAATTAATGCGCCAACAAGCAAAGTACGAAAACTAAGCGACTCAAAGATGGATTTTACAATCCCTTGAGATGGTTGTTGTGAATGATTTTGTGATTTATCTTCAGTCGATTCAATCGCGGCTTCTAATGCTAGTTCTATTTCTGTTTTTTCTGTCATTTTAAGCGTGCCCAAAGCCGTTGATTTGCGTGTAGAATACAATAATCCAGCTAACCATGAAAGCGGCTAAAAATTGAATATATGAAAGTATTAGGAATCGAATCATCCTGTGATGAAACGGGTGTTGCATTGTATGACACCGAGAAAGGCTTAATAGCCGATCGTTTATATTCACAAGTGGCGTTGCATGCCGAATATGGTGGCGTAGTACCTGAACTTGCCTCGCGTGATCATATTCGTAAAACCGTGCCATTGATAAAACAAGTACTCGCTGATGTAGATTATCAGCTAAGTGATCTAGATGGTATTGCCTACACGTCTGGCCCTGGTTTAATAGGGGCGCTTATGGTCGGTGCTTCTGTGGGACGATCATTAGCCTGGGGTTTGAACATTCCTGCTGTTGCTGTGCACCACATGGAAGGACATTTATTAGCGCCAATGTTAGAAGATGATGTACCCGAATTTCCATTCGTTGCACTATTGGTATCGGGTGGACATACGATGTTAGTTAATGTTAAAGCGATGGGTGATTATACCATTCTAGGACAATCTCTGGACGATGCTGTTGGCGAGGCGTTTGATAAAACGGCAAAAATGTTGGCACTAGGTTATCCCGGTGGGCCTGTTTTGGCACAATTAGCAGATACGATAGCAGATACAATAAAAGAAGGTGAACAGGGTAGATATAATTTCCCGCGCCCGATGGTTCGACATCAAGGTTTGGATTTCAGCTTTAGCGGATTAAAAACCTATGCGCTCACGACATGGAATGAATCAAAAGAGCGCGGTCTTGATAAAGACATTGACAAGGCTCATATTGCCCATGCCTTTCAAGAAGCGGTGGTCGATACTTTGTTTATAAAATGTCGTCGTGCGTTAGAAAAAGTTGATAGTAAACGTTTAGTGATTGCTGGTGGAGTGGGTGCGAATAAACGTTTACGAGAAAAACTACAAAGCTTAGATGCCAAGGTCTATTTCCCACGAATGGAGTTTTGCACCGATAACGGAGCGATGATAGCGTACGCTGGAGCGATTAGATTACAAGCAGGAGAGGCAGAACAAGCAGTGATACAACCTAAGCCAAGATGGTCTTTGGAATCATTAGATAGTTTATAACTTGGTCTAACTAACTTTAGGAATCTCTGAATGGTCTAGGTTATTCAGAGATTTCTTAAACTATGTTATTTGTTAAATAATCGTTCTAAGTCTTTATTATATAAATTCTCTAAATCATCATCATATAAGTTCTGTGAGGTATTCTCTGTAACTTTTACTTTAAAGTTTTTTTTATCGTTTTCACCCATGTTTATGGATGACCAAATGGGTTGATCTACCGTTTTAATTTTTGTCTCTTTAATGAGCTTTGGTTTAGAGGTGGCAGAGATTGAGTTGCCAGTAAAAAAAGCAAATAAAATTGCAAAGGTTGCGACTGACAAAAAAGTAATGGCATAAATAATTCTTTTACTTATATGACGTGTTTTTTTTACGTATTTTTTCCGACTTTCTTGAACGTCATCAGGTAGGTAACCGGTAACATAGTTAAATTTATTCACAACACAGCATCCTTTCGTATAGATATATAGAAAAATAGGGATATTGAAGTATTATTTAGGTTAAATTTATTGATAAGGGTTGTGCTTTAAAAGAAGCAACATCAAATAAATTTACTTAGCATAAATAATGATAGTAGCGTAATAATGAGACTTCAAGTTTTTAATAAACAACTAAACCCGATAAGATGTCATGTTTTTAGGATATTGGTTATCAATCAATTATTTGTGATTATCTCTTAAAGTAAATTAAAATCTAATTTTAACTTTAACTTTATGATTGATTTTGAAGATAAAGGACTAGAAATTATTTTTTTTAAATATTAATTATTTAATATTATTATTTGATATAAATGATAATAATTACAAAAGAATGAAGAAGATTAATCATAATTATTCGTTATAATCAATAAGGCTTAACACCTTGAAAATTCCCTGGCGGGTTATAACTACAGACCCATGTTTGAGATTTATCTGCGCAGATTTTTAAGGAGCAACCGACCTCGGTTGTATCTCTCCAGACTACTTGAGTGTAGTGTCCGCATTGCTTGCCGGGTTGGCAACGGTTGCGATTATAGTCATACCATTTTTCTTCATCAGTCCATGCTTTAACGACATTTTTTATGGTGACGGGTAAGATTTCTCTTTCTCCGTTTGACCAGCGTAATGCACTTGCTCTATAGAGGTTTTCTCCATAAGGTGGTGTGCCGCCTCTATGTCGTATTTGGCAGTGACTACCAGAACCGAGATGATCGCTCCATTGTTTAGAATAGCGTGCTAATTTATCAGACCATGTTAAGGATTGAAGCCCGTGTTTTCTACGTACAATGTTATGTGACTCAAGTACTCCAGCGAAACGTTCTGCTTTGCTTAAAACGGTACGGCGTTGTTTTTTCTTTATCGGTGCTATGGGTCGATAATGATTTGATGTTGGATTAACGGAAAGTTTTGGCTCAAATGATTTTATATCAATCTGTGCGGTAGAATGCATCAGATTATTTTCGTTAGCTATTTCAGCATTTTGTTGTGTTTGGTTGATTTCATCAACATTACTCATTTTAGGATGTGTATGTTGATGGTTAATCTCAACAGCTTGATGAGAGACACTGCTATTGTCGGTCACATTTGTATTTTCAGTCACGCTACAGGCGACTAAAAAAAGTGAGGTTAATGTTACTAATGGTGTGTGTAGCCCGAATATTTTTTTCATTTATATATTTGATAATTATTATTGCGATCCATTTTATCATTAACTAGCAAATAAATTAAAACTTCTGGGTGAACGGTCGTTGCTAGTCATTTTCTAAAGAAAGAAGTTATTGTTTTAAACGATAACCTGTTTTAAACATCCAACTAACAACCGCGATACAGATCGCTAAAAAGCCTAATATCACCGCAAGACTTACACCTACATTGACATCCGATACTTCAAAAAAACTCCAACGAAAGCCACTGACTAGATAAAGTACAGGATTAAATAGGGTTACCGATTGCCAAAAAGGAGGCAACATACTTACGGAATAAAAACTGCCGCCAAGGAATACCATTGGTGTGATAACAAGTAAGGGGATGACTTGTAGCTTTTCAAAGTTATTCGCCCATAAGCCGATGATGAAACCGAATAAGCTGAATGAAATACAGGTTAGAATTAAAAAGGCCAGCATCCAAAAAGGGTGTGCTATTTTTAGATCGACAAAAAAACTCGCAGTTATCAGAATGATTATTCCCAAGATGAAGGATTTAGTTGCCGCTGCGCCCACGTAACCTACCAATATCTCAAAAAAGGAGATAGGTGCAGAAAGTACTTCATAAATACTGCCTGTAAATTTCGGAAAGAAGATACCAAAAGATGCGTTGGAAATACTCTGGGTGAGTAATGAAAGCATGGTCAGTCCCGGTACGATAAATAGTCCGTAAGATACACCTTCTATGTTTTCTATACGTGATCCTATGGCAGAACCAAACACAACAAAGTAAAGTGCGGTTGAAATGACAGGCGATGCGATACTCTGAAATAAAGTATTCCATGTGCGTAACATTTCATATTGGTAAATCACTTTTATCGCTTGAAAATTAATCATCTTTTTTATGATTTCCCATCCTCACTTTTTTACTAAATCGACAAATATATCTTCCAAAGAACTTTGTTCAATTTGCAGGTCTTTAAGTGATAATCCGGCGTTATTGATGTCTTGGAGCAGGGAAGTTATACCTGTGCTATCACTCTTGGCGTTATAGGTGTACGTTAATTGAGTACCATCATTTGATAGTTCTAAAGCGTAATCATCTAATGATGCTGGCAAGCTTGAGGTGTTTTCTTTTAATTCTATAACTAATTGCTTTTTGCCTAGGTTTTGCATTAAGGTGAGTTTATCTTCGATAAGTAGCAACTCGCCATTATTAATAATGCCAATACGGTCTGCAATTTCTTCTGCTTCATCAATATAGTGAGTAGTAAGGATAATGGTTACGCCCGATTCTTGTAGGCGACGAACAATCTCCCACATATCTTTGCGTAACTCAACATCAACGCCCGCAGTGGGTTCATCAAGAAAGAGTATTTTAGGTTCGTGGGAAAGTGCTTTGGCAATTAGTACGCGACGTTTCATACCGCCAGAAAGTGCTCTAATTTCACTGTCTTTCTTATCCCAAAGCGATAGGTCTTTTAATAGTTGTTCGAGATAAGCATTGTCTTTTTTCTTGCCAAATAGACCACGGCTAAAATTAATCGTATCCCAAACTTTTTCAAAGGCACCTAAGGTCAATTCTTGTGGTACTAACCCGATTAATTCTCTGGCTTTTCTAAAATCAGCAATATTGTCAAAGCCGTTAACTGTTACTGTGCCAGCGCTTGGTGATACGATGCCACAGACAGTAGAAATCAAGGTGGTTTTACCCGCGCCATTAGGGCCGAGTAAAGCTAGAATTTCTCCTGAAACAATGTCTAAATCAACATTATTTAGTGCTTGATGCCCCGAGGCATAGATTTTGGATAGGTTTTTTATGGCAATGATAGGGTGCACTCTAAATATCTCTTAATAACGCATTAATACCGGTCTTGCTTAAGGTTTTCTCATCCACTTTCTTAACAATCACCGCGCAATATAAACTATAGGTACCATCTTTTGATGGTAAATTGCCCGAAACCACTACCGAACCTGCGGGAATGCGTCCGTAAGTGATTTCTCCTGTTTCGCGATCAAATATTTTAGTGCTTTGGCTGATAAAAACACCCATTGAAATGACTGAGCCTTTTTCAACAATAACGCCCTCGACAATTTCTGAGCGTGCGCCGATAAAACAGTTATCTTCAATTATGGTGGGGGATGCTTGTAAGGGTTCTAAAACGCCGCCTATGCCTACACCACCAGAGAGATGCACATTTTTGCCAATTTGCGAACAGGAACCAACAGTTGCCCATGTGTCGACCATCGTGCCGGAATCGACATAAGCGCCTATATTTACATAAGAAGGCATAAGTACTGTACTTGGTGCAATATAGGCACCTTTGCGTACCGAAGCTGGGGGCACGATGCGCGCACCACATTCTTGAAATTCGCGGCTATTAAAATCGGCGTACTTAGAAGGGACTTTATCAAAATAATTGGTAAAACCGCCTTTCATAAATTCGTTATCGCTAATACGAAAATAAAGTATGACCGCCTTTTTAAGCCATTCATTGACTACCCAATCATCTTCTACTTTTTCTGCCACGCGAGCTTTGCCACTATCAAGCAGTTCTATAGCTTCGACAATAGCATCGCGTGTGAGTGTTTCGACATTGCGTGGTGTGATTTCAGCGCGTCGCTCGTATGCGTTTTCAATGATTGCTTGTAAATCGTCCATGATTTAGCTTTTAGGGTGAGCAATGAATTTTAAAATAAAGACGAGCAATAATGCACCTAGTGAAGCTGCGACTCCAGTCTTAATCAATGAATTTAAACTACTGTCCAACGTTCCAGCCATATAACAGCCTGCTAATACTCCACCCACAATACCAAAAATCATATTGCCGATGATGCCAAAAGGGGACTTTCTAGCAAAAATGAGTTTACCAATCAATCCTGAAATTAAACCTACGCCAGCCAAAGCTGCCCATACCCAAAGTTCCATATTAATCCTTAAAGACTTAATTAAATAAAAGGGTCAATATACTGCAATTAGAAATATCTGCAATCACCGTCGTTAATAGTAATCAAAAATTTATAGGTAAATATTGTCACCGTTTTTGAAAAGAACGGTATACTCCGCCGCAACTATATAAATTAACATTCAGGTAGATAAATAAAATGGCAATCACACGCACCGGACACCGTTACATAGACGTAAAATCAGGCAACACCATTGATACATGGTTTCCTCGTAGCAATAAAGAAGTTGCACGTAGTTGTTTAGCGCAAAAAGTAGGGCTTATAAAAAGTGATTTTGTAGAAGTAGTGATTGAATCAGTCGATGATGCTCCAAAATCTGTTGAAGATGCTTATTTACGATTACATTTATTATCTGAATGCCAAGTAAAGCCTAATGAAATTAACCTCGACGGTGTATTTGGTTTATTGGCAAACGTAGCATGGACATCAGCAGGTCCTGTGTTACCGACAGAAGTAGAAGAATTACGTAGTTTGATCGCAACTGAAGACCACCAGCTTAATGTAACTTCAATTGATAAATTCCCAAGAATGACCGATTACGTTATTCCAGAAGGCGTACGCATTGGTAATGCCGATCGCATTCGTTTGGGTGCTCACCTAGCCTCTGGTACAACCGTGATGCATGAAGGTTTCTGTAACTTTAATGCGGGTACATTAGGCTCATCAATGGTTGAAGGTCGTATTAGTGCAGGCGTTGTCGTGGGTGATGGTTCTGATATTGGCGGTGGTGCTTCAATTATGGGAACATTGTCTGGCGGTGGTACTCAGGTAATTTCAATGGGTAAAAAGAACCTATTGGGTGCAAATGCAGGGCTTGGTATTTCATTGGGAGATAACTGTATTATTGAATCTGGTTTGTACATAACCGCAGGAACCAAAGTAAAAATACCAGATGGATCGATTGTGTCAGCACGTGAGCTTTCAGGTCAATCGGGATTATTGTTTAGAAGACATAGTCAAACAGGTGCGGTTGAAGCGATTATGACAGATGGTGCTTTGTGGGGTGGGTTAAATACCGCATTACATTCTAACGATTAATTAACCACTCAGTGTATTCATCTTTTACTTCAACTCGGCGTTGCTTTCGTGCTCGAATGGTCACGTATTTATTATACGTTCACATTCTGCGCACGTAAGCGCCTTGATCTGAAGCAAAATCTAAACATACTGAGCGGTTAATTATTCCGCACGAAGTTTTCAATCTGTGAAAATCTGAGGATAGAGTGTTGTTTTAGTCTTTAAGATAATGCTTTATACGTTGAGCCGCTTCAATACATTCATCCAAGGTCGCAACTAGTGCCATTCTAATCCGGTTTTTACCAGGATTAATG
>Ga0209633_10003073_pt1 | contig 15583 bp, 14 predicted proteins | sample Cruoilmetagenom1_FD_187290 | JGI IMG/M metagenome (GOLD analysis project Ga0209633, IMG submission 187290) | Oil polluted marine microbial communities from Coal Oil Point, Santa Barbara, California, USA - Sample 1 (SPAdes) (version 2) | ecosystem: Environmental > Aquatic > Marine > Oil seeps ... | reverse complement strand
GGCTGTAGCATTTCCTATAGGTGTTGCAACTGCTGTGTATCTAGAAGAATTTGCAAATCCAGATAGTAAATGGTCAAGTTTAATAGAGATAAATATCAATAATCTAGCTGCTATTCCTTCTATTTTATTTGGACTTCTAGGACTTGCAGTGTTTATCAATCTTTTTGGAATGCCTAGAAGTTCACCACTTGTTGGTGGTCTTACACTTGCCTTAATGACACTACCTATTATTATTGTAAGTTCTAGAGCAGCTCTACGAAGTGTCCCTGCTAGTATCAGACAGGCTGGCTATGGTTTAGGATTAACAAAAATTCAAGTGGTACGTGACCATGTATTACCACTTGCTTTCCCTGGTGTTATGACAGGAAGTATTATAGGGCTTGCACAAGCTATGGGGGAAACAGCTCCTTTAATCATCGTTGGTATGATTGCATTTATCCCTGATAGTCCAAGTTCAATTTTAGATGCAGCTACTGTTATGCCAGCACAAATATTTACATGGGCTGGTATGCCAGAAAAAGCATATATTGAAAGAACAGCTGCTGGTATTTTAGTACTTTTATCGATACTTATATCACTGAATGCATTTGCTGTTTATCTAAGAAAAAAGTTTGAAGTTAAATGGCAATAAAAAATTTAATTTATTTAAATCGAAATTCGAGAAATACTCTCTTGAATTTCTATTTATAACAATTATTTTTTAAAACATCATTTTATACTTAAAATTGTAAACTTACAATACCAATAATAATTAAAATAATTCCAATAATTTTTTGTGGGTTTAGCTCTATTCCTAAATAAAAATACTCTATCATTACTAATGAAGCAATCCCTATAGCACACCAAACAGCATAAGCAACACTTACAGGTAAAACTTTCATTGACTTTGAAAGAAGTAAAAAACTACTCAATACAAGTACCAAAGTGATAACTGTCGGTAAGGGTTTAGTGAATCCTTCACTAAACTTTAAGCCCATTGCCCATAATGCTTCAAGTAATCCAGCAATTACAAGATAAACCCAAGCAAGTGTTGTTACTGACATATAAAAGTTCTCCAGTTTTTTAAATCACTTATCTCTTTCGCTTCTTTAACAAAATCTGCTTCACACAAAAATCCATATATACTACTTTCATCTTCTAAATAAACACTCCCAATACACAAAGGGGATTGAATCTGTTTCATAAACTTTCCAAAATTTTCAACTGACATTGACCATACTTCAACTTCTATTTGGGTATCACTTGAACTATCATAGACCATACCTGGACGTATTGGATCTTTATTTTCCAATACAAAAAGTCTATACCCTTTTTTTGTTTGTGTTTTTTTTACAAGCTCTGCATCTAAATCTGTTAATTGCCAATTAAGTGGTAATCCACTCATATGAGCTCCACACACACCTACTAAGATTTCATTCTCTTTCATATTAAGCCTTTAAATATCTTTTTGAATATGTTAATAATTTTTCCTCTTCAAAATTATCCGCTACAATTGTTACCCCAAAAGGAAGTCCATTCTTTCTGAATCCTGCTGGCACTGCAATAGCCGATAAATCAAGAAGATTCATAAAATTTGTGTAGTATCCAAGGTTTGTATTTAATTGTATTGGATCAGAATTAACTTCATCTATTTTATAAATTGTTCCAGTTGTTGGAGTTAATATAAAATCATACTTTTTAAAAATTTTATCTACTATTTTTCTATTTTTCTTTAGTGTGTGTTCTGATTCAAAATAATTTATAGCATCTACTTTATCTCCACCACTTATAATAGCTCTTACAGTTTTTTCAACAAATTGGGGTGTTTTTGTAATCATATCTTTTATAGCTATATATCTCTCTGTTACCCAAGGACCGCTATAAAGTAAATTTGCACTTTCACTAAAAGGTTCATAATCAATCTCTACAGCTTTTCCACCAAGGGATTCAAAATTTTTAACTGCTTTTTCAAATAATAGTTTTGATTCATCATCTCCAAAAAACTTTAATTGATCTTCTTGTGGTATTGCAAAAGTAAAATTCTCTTTTGTTGTGTTTTGAGATGGAATATACTCTCTACTATAAATATCCTCTTCATCATAAGCATTTATTATCTCAAAAACAGATTCAATACAAGGTAAATTTTTAGCAAACACTGTAACACAATCTAAACTTCTACAAGCAGGAACAACACCACTAGTACTTACAACACCTTTAGTTGCTTTAAGACCTATTAGATTATTAAATGCAGCTGGTACTCTTCCTGAACCTGCTGTATCAGTACCTAAAGAAAAGCTTACCATATCAAGAGCTGCACTTACTGCACTTCCTGAACTAGAACCGCCTGAAATATATTCAGAATTAATTGAGTTTTTACATTCACCATATGGACTTCTTGTACCTACAAGTCCTGTTGCAAATTGATCTAAATTTGTTTTTCCTATTGGAATTGCTCCTGCTTCTATTAGTTTTGTAACGACAAAAGCAGAATCCTTTGGAGTATATTCATATTCTTTACACCCTGCAGTTGTAGGGATATTTTTTAGATCAATATTATCTTTTATGGCAAAAGGAATACCGTACAGGGGTAAATCTTTTGCACATTGAGACTCAAGGTTTTTAAGATAACCTTCAAGCTCTTTATCACTTAAAGTATATATCCAAATATTATAATCTTTTGTTTGTTCTATTTTTGTTTTAATTGATGATATAACATCCCTTATTGTTGTAGTTCCATTCAGATAGTTTTGTTTTAAAGTTTCTATATTAAGATTCATTTTACATCCTTTTTAATCACAACCAACACATCACCACTTTCAATATTTTCACCCTTTTTATATAAAATTTGTGATACTACTCCACTTGTTTGAGCTTCTATATCTACCTCCATTTTCATAGATTCTAAGATTACTAAAACTTCACCAACTTGAACCTCATCTCCTATTTTGACTTCTATTTTCCAAATATTTCCAGACATTATAGATTCAACAGATTCCTCATCATCAGCTAAAATAAGTGTATCTTTATCAACTACTGCTTCAATTTTTGTATCAAAACTATCAAGTCCTTTTTCTTTCCACATCAATCTTTCATTTTGAAAAGCTTTTTGTCGTTTCGTTTGGAAAGAATTTGATTTTTCTTCATTTACTTTTATAAATTCTTTATACTCTTTAAGTTTGAAACTTTTATCCTCTATTGTTAAAGGAAACTTTCCATATAAAAACTTCTCCCTAATATCGTGCAATTCTTCTGTTGTAACAGGATAAAATTTAACCTGATCAAAAAATCTTAATAGCCAAGGTTTTGAAAACTCTTTTGTTTCTCTATATGTGTTCCACATCTGTAAAGTTCTACCAAATAGTTGATAGCCACCAGGTCCTTCCATACCATATATACACATATATGCTCCACCGATACCGACAGAGTTTTGTGCTGTCCATGTTCTTGCTGGATTATACTTTGTTGTTACAACTCTATGAGAAGGATCAAGAGGCGTTGCAACAGGAGCTCCAAGATATACATCTCCAAGACCCATTACTAAATAATCTGCATCAAACACAATATTTTTTACATCATCTTTATTCTCTAATCCATTGATTCTTTTTATAAAATCAATATTTGAAGGACACCATGGAGCATTTGGTCTTACCCCTTGTCGATATTTATCTATTGCAATTTGTATTGATGGATCATTCCAAGAAAGAGGAAGCCATACAGTTCTAGAATCAACTTCTAGATTCTCAATATCTTTTAAAGAATTTACTGCTTTTTTTAAAATTTTTAATATCTTCTCTCTACTTATAATCTGAGAATTGAAATGTAGCTGTAAACTTCTAATCCCTGGTGTTAAATCCACAATACCATCTAAGTCACTTTGCTCAATATATCCCATCAAAGCATGGATGAAAAATCTAAGTTCAATATCCAGTTTAAGCTCACCAGCTTCAACTAAAATAAACTCATTTCCTGCAGCTCTAATTACTATATCAATATCAAGTTCATCATGTTTTAATGTTTGTATTATTGGTGTAGCATTGTGTATATCTAAATCAATAATATAATCTTCAAGTTTTGGTAAAATATTGTTTGTATGTATAGCTTCTTCATAAACTTTTTGCATCTTATCAGCATTTTCTAAACTTACAGGTTTAAATTTTATCTTATCACCAGCTTTTAACTGTCCAACTTTATAAAGCTCACAAGAGATAATTGTAGCAGGACAAACAAAGCCACCAAGACTTGGTCCATCAGGTCCTAAAATAACTGGCATATCTCCTGTAAAATCTATAGTACCAAATGCATAAGCATTATCATGGATATTTGAAGGATGTAGTCCAGCTTCTCCACCATCTTCTCTAGCCCATAATGGAGCTGGTCCTATTAGTCTTACACCTGTACGACTTGAGTTAAAATGTACTTCCCAAGATGCGTCAAAAAAAGTTTTTATATCTTCGTTAGTAAAAAAGTCAGGCGCTCCATGCGGTCCATAAACTACACCTATTTCCCATTCATTACTTAAACTTGGAGTTTGCACTAAAGAGGTATATTCTTTTTTAGATACTTGATTAAAGCTAAGAACATCTCCTGCTTTTAAAGCACGACCTCCATGTCCTCCAAATTCTCCTAGGGTAAATGTAGAAGCACTTCCAAGATAACTTGCAGTATCAAATCCATCTGCTAGTGCAAGATAAGTTCTATTTCCATCTCCTACAACTTTTTTAAACTCTAAAGTATCACCACTTTTAACCTCTAAAGCCTCATACATAGATACTGGCTTGCCATTAATATTGGCTTGCATATCAGCTCCACCAATAGCTATCACTGTATCTTGTCTAAATTTATAAGTTGCACCCATAAATGTCATCTCTATAAAAGATGCCTTTTCATTATTGTTTAATAACCTATTTAAAAGTCTTGGTGTTAAACTATCCATTGCACCTGATGGTGGAATACCAACTGCCCAATATCCTTGTCGAGCTGGAAAATCTTGAATAGTTGTTAAAGTTCCAGATTTTAAAACATCAAGTTTATAAGGATTGTATTCAAAACTATCAAGTACTTTTGTATAAAAAGTTGATTCTTTAAAAAAATCTTGTTTTACAATTTCACTCAAGTATGAAAGATTTGATTCAATACCATATATTTTACTTTGTTCAAGTGCTTTTTGGAGTTTTAAAACATTCTCTTCTCTTGTGTTACTTACTGTAATAATCTTTACTAATAAAGGATCATAAAAGGGGCTAACCTCACAACCATCTTCTATCCATGTATCACATCGAATATCACTTGGTAATTCAACTTTTGTGATAAGTCCAGTACTTGGTTGGAAATTTTTTCCACCATCTTCTGCATACACTCTTACCTCTATGGCATGACCTTTTGGATTATGATTGTATTCTAATAATGGCTGATTATTACCCGCTGCAATTCGTACCATCCATTCAACTAAATCAACTCCACAAACCTCTTCAGTAATACCATGTTCAACTTGAAGTCTTGTATTTACTTCAAGAAAATAAAACTTATCTGCCAAAGTATCATAGATATACTCAACTGTTCCTGCACTTTTATAGTCAACTGCCTTTGCGAGCTTATAAGAAGCTTCAAAAAGCTCTTCTCTTAACTCATCACATATATTAGGTGCTGGTGTCTCTTCAATAACTTTTTGGTTTCGTCTTTGAATCGAACAATCTCGCTCCCCTAAAGTTTTTACATTTCCAAGTCCATCTCCAAAAATTTGCACCTCAATATGACGAGCTGTTTCGATATACTTTTCTAAAAATACTCCACTATTACTAAAGTTTGAACCAGCTAGTTTAATTACACTATCAAATGCATCAACTAATTCAGCTTCACTAAAACACAGTTTCATACCAATACCACCACCACCAGCAGTACTTTTTAACATTACTGGATAACCAATTTCTAAAGCGGTAACTTTTGCTTCATCTAAACTATTTAGTAGTTCACTACCTTCTAAAAGTGGTACATCATTATCTTTTGCAATTTGACGAGCAGTATGCTTTAGTCCAAAATCCTCAATATGTTTTGAATTTGGACCTATAAAAACAATTCCATTCTCTTCGCACTGCTGCACAAAATTTATATTTTCACTTAAAAAACCATATCCTGGATGTATAGCATCTACATCATACTCTTTGCAAATATCTATAATCTTTTTATAATCTAGGTATGTCTCATCAATAAAAATACCATGTAATGGCACTGAGATATCTGCATTCATTACAAATGAACTGTTTTTATCAGCTTCACTATATATTGCAACAGATTCAATATCCATCTTTTTTAAAGTTTTAATAACTCTATTTGCAATCTCCGCACGATTTGCAATTAAAACTCTTTTAAACATTTTATATCCTTAAATCTAATTATGGGTCGTCCCTATTTATTTATATTTTATAAGTCGTCTTATAAAATAAAGAGAATACACTCTCTTAAGCTTATTACTAAAACTGTAACAGTTTATTTATCCCATATGATTAATTGTATTGGTGTTGGATTATAACCATTACAAGGATTGTTTAGTTGTGGACAATTAGAGATAAGTACAAGAGTATCCATCATAGCTGTCATCTCTACATAATCACCTTTACTAGATATACCATCAACAATTGCTAGATGACCATCCTCTTCAACTGGGACATTCATAAAAAAGTTAATGTTATTTGTAATATCTTTTGGATTCATCTCTAACTCTCCAATAAGAGTCAAATAATTATCTCTACAAGAGTGCATATATTTTTTATCTAGCCCAAATCGTACAGAGTTACTCTCAGCACTACAATGACCACCTAATGTATCATGGTTTCCACAAGTATCTGCAACCATTTCCATCATCACATTATCATCACTACTTATTAATTTTGTACCAGTTGTTACAAAGATACTTCCCTGCTCTCTTATAGTGTCATTTGCACTATATCTTTCACTATAATCATTGTTGTTATAAAACAGTGTATCAACTGCTTGACACCCTTCTAAATCAACTATTCTAAAAGTTTGCCCTTTTTTAATCACACCTGACCAAGGAAGTCCTGATAAAATTTTTTCGTTATAAACTGCATTTTCAATATTTCTTTTCATCATTTACCCTTTATACAAAATATCTATTAGTATTTTGGAAACCTCTTTTGGCTTCTTCTGAAAACTCTACATAATCTTCATCTTTAAACTCAACTGATTCAAAAATATTTATCTCCACATCACTTGGATTATACTCCCCTTTATCCATAGCATGAGGTGTATTTGATAAAACTAAAAGCACATCCATAAGTGCTGTTAGTTCAATAGTATCACCCTCTTGCGCACATCTAGGATTTAATTCAAGTTTTGACCCCTTTTTTACATCTACTTTTCTAAAAAGATTTAGTGTAGGAATCATATCTGTTTTACCCATACCATATTTTCCAAGTTCTATTAGAAAATTTTCTCTATCACTTTTATGATACCCATTCCTACAACTCTCAAAAGTTGCTTCGTTTGCAAAGTTTTCTTTGATGACTCTATCATTACTGATACCACCTAAAGTATCCAATAAACCCTTTGTTGTATCATCTGTAATAGCAAACAAAACTCTTCCCATCTCTGAAAATAAAACTTTATTTTTCCCTAAAAATGCATTCCACTGAATCTTAACTGTATCTGCACTATTAAATCGTTCAGATACATTAGAAGCGTTATAAAACATTGCACTTAAACTTGCATTATCTCCTAAAGCTTTTAATTGGATTGTTTGTCCTCTTTTTATAATTTTTGACCACTTCACACTCGAAGGTAAGGTCTCAGTTAATACTATATTCTCACTTTTCACTTTTTCTTTCCTTACTTGAATCTATATCATTTATTATTGTTGAACCATATCTATTAGGATATTCCGTATCAACTTTTATCTTATCAAATACTAATACTCTCGTCCCTAGTTTAAATGCTTCACTAATATCATGAGTTACCATCACCACTCCAAAATTCAATTTTGAATGTATATCTAAAAGTAACTCATGCATATCTTGGCTAATTCCTGGATCTAAAGCGCCAAAAGGTTCATCAAGAAGTAAAAGTTTCGGTTCTTTTACCAAAGATTGTGCAATAGATAGTCTTTGTTTCATCCCACCTGAAAGTTCATGTGGATATTTATCTTTTGCATCTTCTAAGCCTACAGCTTTTAATATCTCTAAACCTTTTTTATAAGCTTCTTTTTTTGTTTTTCCGAATAGTTTTCCAAAAAACTTTGACTTTTCAAACTCTAATCCTATAATTACATTATTAATTACATTTAAATGACTCAAGGTTGAATATCGTTGAAATACAATCCCTCTTTCATCACTTGGTTCTTTAGGATACTCTTTACCTTCAAAAAGAAGTTGCCCTTTTGTTTGAGTTTCTACCCCTAAAAGCATTCTTAAAAATGTAGTTTTTCCACATCCTGAAGGTCCTACTAGAGTACAAAATTCGCCACTATCCATAGAAAAATTTACCCTCTCTAGGACAATACTATCACCATACTCTTTTCTTATATTATTTGCTTCAACCAACTTCATAATCACTCCTTACCAAACCAAGGAAATAATCTTTGATTAAATTGTCTCAAAATAAAATCGATCAAAAAAGCTAACAATGTTATCCACAATACATAAGGTAAAATAACATCCATTGCTAAATAACGTCTTACTAAAAATATTCTATATCCTAAACCTTCTGTTGCAGCTATCGCTTCTGCTGAAATTAAAAATATCCAAGCGGTTCCAAGAGTTATTCTAATAGCGTCTAAAAGTCTTGGTAATATTTGAGGTGTAATTACCCTTGTAATTATCTGCCATGTACTTGCACCCAAAGTTTGTACCTTTATAATTTGTTCACTAGGTATCTCTTTGACTCTTTGATAAATTTCTCTTGTCATAATTGGGGCAATTCCCAAAATAATTAAAACAACTTTTGAAACCTCACCCAAACCAAAAACTATGAACAAAATGGGTAATATAGCCATTGTTGGAATCAAAGATATAAACCATATCAATGGTGACATAGTAGAGGTCACATATGGTATAACTCCTATTGCTATCCCAACAGTTAAAGCAAATACAGCACTAATAGCAACACCCATTGCCAATCTTTTTAAACTTGCAAGTGTATCATTTAGTAAAATATACTCTCCACTTCGTTTACTTTTTTCAAATATCATCTTATCCATTGTTTCAACACACTTACTAAAAGATGGTAATAGCTTATCATTTGGATTTTGTTCAAGTCTTGTATTTGAAGCAGTCACATAAACAATAACTATAAGTAAAAATGGTAACAGTCCCAAAAACAAGTTTGTTGTTTTTGATGGGACTTGGTTTATTAATCTTTTCATAAAAGACTCCTAACTACAGCTTACCCTCAGATGCCATTTTCATATATGTATCATCAAATCTAAGTTTGATATTTCCTTTATCTCCAACAACTTTGTTATTTGGAAATTCAATTCCTACAAAACCGTAATCACTTGCACCATCTCCATATAATCCATGATCAAATGAAAATTTTGCAATAAATTCCATAGTAGTTAAGAGTTCTTTACTATTGTTAAATTTTACAGCTTCTGTAGGTGTATAATACATATGTGTTGTTTTTAATTGATCTTCAAAACCAGATAAATCAGTACCTGAAGCTTTTGCCATCATGATTTTTACCTCTTTAGTTTTTGCACTATTTGCAGTCATTAAGCTCATCATCTCGTACCAAGCACCTGTCATAGCTTTTCCAAATGCTGGATTCTCTTTAAGAGTTTGTGTATTAACAACCATTAAATCTATAATTTCACCAGGGATATCTGAACTATTAAAAATATTATTCGCTTTTGGCATGGCAAGTATTTCACTTACCTGAGGTTTCCAAGTAACAACATTTGTTACATCTGATGTAGTATATGCTGATACAATATCTGCATCACTTGTATTCACAACAGTTAAATCTTTTTCTGCCATACCATTTAACCCCAAACCTCTAGCTAATAAATAGTGTGAAATAGAAAGTTCAACTAAATTTACATTTTGACCTTTTAACTCTTTGATTGATTTTGCATCTTTAGAAATTACTACATCATTACCATTTGAAAAGTCACCGATGATTAAAGCAGTAGAATCAACACCACCAGCAGCAGGGATTCCTAATGCATCTGTATTTGCCATAGAGCAACCATCAAATTTACCAGAACTAAATTGATTAATTGATTCTATATAGTCATTGATTTGAACAACTTCAATATTGATACCATATTTATCTGCCCATTTGTCTATGATTTTTTCAGAAGCTATAATATCCCAAGGCATCCAACCTACATAAATACTCCAAGCAACTTTAAAATCTTTTTTAGTCTCTGCATATAATGAACTTATTGTTAGTCCTAAAACTAAAACTGCTAGTGTGATACCCTTGAATAATTTTGTGAAAGTAGATGTTTTCATCTTTTTCTCCTAAATAGAATTTGAAACACATAAGAGGTATTCACCTCCCGGGCTTTTATCCCTCCGTGTAACTCTATTTAAGAGTCGGTTGCTCTCGGACCAGACACTTATAAAATAAGTCGGAACCCTAGCTACCTTTAGTATTTTTATCTTGAGGCAAATGCCTCTAATATGTTTTCATTAAGTAATTGTATTGTAAATAAAAATGAATGTAAATAAATTCATTGTATAAAATATATACAATTTTAATAAAGTAAAAATACTTTTATTATTTTACTCACTATCCTTAAATAGATTAAAGAACAATTCCTCTTATCATAAAGTATAACATTGCGGAAAGTACAGCTGCTGCTGGCACTGTTATAATCCAAGCTGCAATTATTTTTTTCACTGCATCTCTTTTTACATATTGAATTTTTTCAGCATCTTTGAGTTGTTTTTTTGCCTCTTTTAGTTTATCCTCCTCTGCATCTATCTTTTTATATAAATCTACTATTCTTTCATAGTCATTCTTTTTTTTATCTTTTTTAGATTCTAATGTTTTTAGTTCACTACTTAAAGCTTTTAAATATTTTTTTTCATCATCTACAAGTTCTTTTTCTTTTGCTACAACATCTAATTTTTCTGTTTGTGTTAAATATTCTCTTAAAAATCCAACACCAAAAATTCCACCAATAGCAATATGAGTTGAACTTACAGGAAGTCCTAGTTGTGATGCTATTATAACAGTAATTGCAGCAGCCATAGCAACACTAAATGCTCTTACTTGATCAAGCTCAGTAATTTCACTACCAACTGTTCTAATAAGTTTTGGTCCATATAAAGCAAGTCCAAGAGCAATACCAATTGCTCCAACTGCCATAACCCACAATGGTATTCCTGCTTTTGTAGAAATTCCTCCACTCATAACAGCGTCACTAATAGCAGCTAATGGTCCAATTGCATTCGCAACATCATTTGCACCATGTGCAAAACTTAAAAGTGCAGCAGCAAAAATAAGTGGTACTGTAAATAATCTATTTACTCCCATTCTACTATTTTTGATACGTAAAGCATTTTTATTAATCGAAGATTTTACAATAAGGTAAACGAGAATGGCTATAATTAATCCCAATGTAGAAGCTAACAAAAATGAAGGTCTGTCTGATTGAGGTAAAAAGGTAAATATATCAACAATTATAGTCCATATTTTTTTTAATCCTTTAAGTGTAAGATAAGTAACAAATGCCCAAGACATAATGGCTACATAAATTGGAACCCATATTAAAGCTGCTGATTTTTTATCCTCTTTATAAACCATAGTTTTTTTGATAGCAAAAAGAAAAATTGCAGCAATAATTCCTCCAAGTACAGGTGAAATTATCCATGATAATGCTATTTTACCCATAGTTCCCCATGCTACTATTCCAAAACCTGCTGCTGCTATTCCTGCTCCCATAACACCACCAACAATAGAGTGTGTAGTTGAAACTGGTGCCTTAAAATATGTAGCTAAATTCAACCAAATAGCTGCTGCTAGTAGCGATGACATCATAGCCCATATAAAAGGTTCTGTTTGATTTCCAAAGACAGAAATATCAATAATCCCTTTTTTAATAGTATTAACAACATCGCCACCTGCTATTAAAGCTCCTGCAGCTTCAAATACTGCTGCAATAACTATAGCACCACCCATTGTTAATGCTTTTGAACCAACAGCTGGTCCTACATTATTAGCAACATCATTTGCCCCAATATTCATAGCCATATACGCACCAAAAAGTGCAGCAATAGCTAAAAATACATTGTTAGGAATTCCCCCTGTACTTATAAAACTATAATTTAATACAACAACCATAAAAAATATTGCAAAACCTAGTCTTATAAAATCAAAACTACTACTTTTCATTGCCTCTTTTTCCATTTTTTTAACTGTTTGTATTTCCATTTTATTTACCTTTTATGATTGTAACTATTTTGTAACTTTTTTATTGTAAAGGATTGTACAGTCCATATTCTTAAACCTTCCCTTTTCGTAAAGTCATAGAATATGGTACTTTTACTTATTTTATTACTAAAATCTATAACAATTTTTCTATAAATTTGTAAATTTATCCCTCTTCTTTTAAATATGATTTTCATGTAACCATATTGTAATTAAAAATTTGTACAATTCAACACAAAAATTTAATAAAGTAGTATAAATGGGAAAAAATAAAACAAAAATTAATGTAAAAGATTTAAACCTCTGGTATGGGGACAAACATGCTCTTCATAGTCTCAATATAGAAATATATGAAAATCAAATCACTGCACTAATTGGTCCTTCAGGATGTGGAAAATCTACATTTTTACGATGTTTAAATAGAATGAATGACTTAATTAGCTCAGTTAAGGTTGATGGTGAAGTTATAATTGATGAAAAAAATATTTACGATAAAGATGTTGATGAAGTAAGTGTAAGAAAAAGAGTTGGAATGGTATTTCAACAACCAAATCCTTTTCCCAAATCAATCTATGAAAATGTTGCATATGCACCTTTAAAGCACGGACTTGTAAAAAAGGGACGAGAGTGTGATGAACTTGTAGAAAAGTCACTTAGAAGTGCTGGTATTTGGGAAGAAGTAAAAGATATTTTAAAAGAGCCAGGAACGGGACTAAGTGGTGGACAACAACAAAGACTTTGTATAGCAAGAACAATTGCTGTACAACCTGATATTATTTTAATGGATGAGCCAACAAGTGCCCTTGATCCAATTAGTACAGAAAAAATTGAAGCACTAATGTTAGAACTAAAAAAAGATTATACAATTGTAACGGTTACTCACAATATGCAACAAGCAGCAAGAGTTGCAGATATGACAGCTTTTTTCCATCTTGGAGATTTAATTGAATATGATGAAACTGAAAAAATATTTATAAATCCAAAAGAGAAAAAAACAGAAGATTATATTACTGGAAGATTTGGTTAAAAGGGAAAATATGTTAATAAATTATAAAGAAAAACTAGATGAGATTAAAAAAAGTATTAAAGAAATAGGTAATTGTCTCATTCATTCTAATAATATCATTATTGATGCATTAAAAGATTGTAAAATAGATAAATTTAATGATGCTAAATTAGCAATAAAGAATATCAGTAATAAAACAAATGATATAGATAATGAGATTATTACAACATTAGCTTTACATTCTCCAGAAGCAAAAGACCTAAGAGCTATGGTATCATATCTTAAAATTACGAACGAACTTGTTCGAGCTTGTTCAAATACAAGAAGTTTTATAAAAGGGTTTCAAGAAGTTTGTAAAAAAGTTGATATTAAAACAATAAATGACTATGCAATACCCATGCAAAAATCTACAGTAGAAGCGTTGGAATATACTATCAAAATGATGGATATAGATTGCGTAGATGAGATACAAGAATATTTCAATAAAGTATTAATAGCTGAAAATAAAACAGATGATTTATATGAGATGATAGAAAATACTCTTATAAAACAAGCAGATAAAGCAGATAATTTTTCTAGATACCATCAAATGTTATCATCATTAAGAAAAAGTGAAAAAGTTGCAGATAGAGCAATAAGTATTGCAAGTTTATTATTATTTGCTAACAATGGTGGAGAGATACACCAAGTTTAATCTTGATATAATATTGAAATAATAGGAGATTGTTATGCAAGATAGTACTATATTAGTTGTTGAAGATGAACAAGATATTTTAGACTTAATTGAATACACATTGACAAAAGAGGGTCATGATGTTATATCTTGTTTAGATACAAAACTTGTAGAACAATTATTAGAAGAAGAAAATATTAATCTCATTATAATGGATAGAAATCTTCCTAATATTGAAGGAAGTATGTTTATTCAAAGTATTCGAGATAAAGGATATAATCATCCTGTAATCTATCTAACTGCAAAAGACAAAGAGGAAGATATTCTTGAAGGATTTAAAAGAGGTGCGGATGATTATATCACAAAGCCTTTCAACCTTGAAGTTTTAAAAGCTAGAGTAAATGCTGTTATTAAAAGATCAACAAAAAATGTAAAGATAGAAAAAATAAAAGATATAGTTTACAAAGCTACACAAAAGAAATTTTTTATTGAAGAAACAGAGATAAAGCTTACTCATCTTGAACATGATTTATTATTAGAATTTTTTAAAAATAAAGATGTATTACTAAGTCGTGAAGTTCTTTTACAAAATGTATGGGAAGACTATACCGATGTTAAATCAAAAACTGTAAATGTTGCTATTAAAAGATTAAAAGAAAAAATTGATCCAACTGGAAAAAAAGAGTATATTAAATCCGTTCGAGGTGAAGGATATATTTTTGCTTAGACTTCATGATATATTTTTAAGAAAATTTATACTCCTTTTTGGAATAATTTTTTTAATCTTAGAGCTTGTTGTCTATACTTGGATAAAAAATATTTATATCGAGCAAACAAAAATTGACCTTCTTCACAATATAAGTATTTTTTCATTAGGTATAACTGATTTCAACAATATTGATGAAAATGTACAAAAAATAAAAGAAAAAATCGGATTAAGAGTTACAATTATTAATAAAGATGGTGTTGTAATTGGCGAAAGTGATGAAGATAAAAGTTTAATGGAGAATCATTTACAAAGAGCTGAAGTGATTAATTCAAAATACCAAGAATATGGTTTTATAATTAGAAAATCAGATACAGTAAACAAAGAGCTACTCTATGTTTCAAAAAAATTCTCACTTCATGGGGAAGAATACTTTATAAGAATGGCAAGAGATATTGAACAAATCAATGAGGAGTTTTTTTATCTCTCATTAAAAGTTGCCATTTTATTCCTGTTTTTTGTTACTTTAGCTTTTTGGGTTGCACGATATATTAGTAAAAAAGTAGAATATGAAACTACTGAAATTTTGGACTTTTTAAATAACCTTACGAAACAAAATAAAGATATAAAGATAGAATCAACATACTCTTATGAATTCAATAAAATAACGCAACTTTTAAGTGAAGTATCAAAAGCTTTAATTAAAAAAGAGAAACAAAAATCAAAATATACAGCTAAATTAAAACTTTCAAATAGACAAAAAAATGATATCATCTCTGCAATTTCTCATGAATTTAAAAATCCTATTGCAGTTATAAGTGGCTACACA
>Ga0209633_10003071_pt1 | contig 15587 bp, 16 predicted proteins | sample Cruoilmetagenom1_FD_187290 | JGI IMG/M metagenome (GOLD analysis project Ga0209633, IMG submission 187290) | Oil polluted marine microbial communities from Coal Oil Point, Santa Barbara, California, USA - Sample 1 (SPAdes) (version 2) | ecosystem: Environmental > Aquatic > Marine > Oil seeps ... | reverse complement strand
GACAAAGAAGAAACATTCATAGTTGAGTTGCATTTCAACCCAGTTTTTTAATACACCGTGATAATGCCCAAGATGCAGTGCGCCGGTGGGTCGCATGCCAGAAACAACGCGTTGATTTTGTGGTAAGTCTGTACTCATAGTTTGGTAACTGTTTAAGTAATTAATGATAAGGAAATATTTTTAATAAAATCAAAAAACGGGCTTATGTTAATAATGCCATAGTAGGATAGCGCGATAATACCAACAATAATATACATACCGTAGGGCTCTATACTGTCTATCACATTTGATACACTTCTTGGGACAAAGCCACTCAGAACCTTACTCCCATCTAACGGCGGCAATGGAAGCAGATTAAAAAAGAATAAAATAAGATTAAAATAGATCCCTATCCATGCCATTTCAAAAAAGCCTCTTGCAACACCAGCCGCTGGGAGTGAACCCGATATCATCAAAATAACTTTAATAATAATCAACCAAAAAGCAGCCATAATTAGATTGGCCGCCGGTCCTGCGATAGCAACAAGTGCCATATCTTTTATCGGTCTTTTTAAATTACGGGTATTAACAGGAATCGGTTTTGCCCAACCAAACATCAAGCCCGCTGAAGCAACCGCCAGTAATGGCACTAAAACCGTACCGATTGGGTCAATATGTTTTACTGGGTTAAGTGTCAGACGCCCTAGCATTCTAGCTGTGCCATCACCCAGTTTATTCGCCACCCAACCATGTGCGACTTCATGTAAAGTTATTGCAAATAAAATAGGAATCGCGGCAACCGCAATATTGTAGATTAGATTATCCATAGTTTTAAATATAGTTTTTAATGCTGTACCAACCAATCAACATCGCCCTTACCTTGCCTTAACACTGCTGGCTGACCTTCCATTAAATCAATCACAGTGGTCGGTTCATGACCGCTGAAACCACCATCAATAATCAAATCGACTACATTTTCTAACCTTAAACGTATTTTATAAGGATCCGTCATCGGGTATTCTGCCCCCGGCAAAATCAAGGTGCTCGACATTAATGGCTCACCCAATTCATCCAGTAATGCGCTTGTTACATTATGGTCAGGAACACGTATACCAATCGTTTTTCGCTTTGGATTTAACAACCGCTTAGGAACCTCACGCGAGGCTTCTAATATAAATGTATAAGGCCCTGGAGTACGCGATTTTAGTAAGCGATAATTCATATTATCAATCACCGCGTATTTTGAAATTTCTGAAAGATCATTGCACACTAAGGTGAAGTTATGATTTTTATCTATTTGACGAATGAGACGAATCCTATCTACCGCTTTTTTATCACCCAGATGACAACCAATAGCATAACTAGAATCTGTTGGATAGATCACCACGCCACCATCATTAATAATTTCCACCGCTTGTTTAATCAAACGTTGTTGTGGATTTTCTGGATGTATTTCAAAATATTGACTCATAGAGCTTTCTAACTGATCTAGTAACGTTTAAAATGCGCTATTCTACAGCCAGAGTGCGTATAACAACAATGAAGTTTTTCTTTGATTTTTTTCCGGTGATATTATTTTTTGTCGCCTACAAGTTTTTTGGTGATTTACCACCTGAATGGTTAAATACAGTAAACCAAGTACCGATGATTTCATTGGATAGCAAAAAACCTACTGATGCTATATTCTTCGCCACTCTCGTCATAATTATTGCAACGATTATTCAAAATATTGGACACTTTTTCGTTTATAAAAAGCTAGAAAAAATGCATCTTATTTCGCTCGGTATTTTATTAGTCTTCGGCACCATGACACTTGCACTAAAAGACCCATTATTTATAAAATGGAAAGTCAGTATTTTTAACTGGGTATTTGCTGCGGTTATCATTGGTAGTCAATTTATTGGCAAAAAACCCTTAATTGAACGCATGATGTCGCACGCCATCGCCGCACCAAAAGCCATCTGGAAACGCATTAATTTAAGTTGGGGCATATTTTTTGCTTTCGTAGGGCTTGTAAATATCTATGTTGCCTATACTTATAGTGAAGAAGCATGGGTAAATTTTAAATTATTTGGCATGCTCGGGCTTACCTTTGTTTTCATGATTGCCCAAGGCATTTATCTGGCAAAACACGGAACAGCCGTAGAAAATTCAAACGATACTGAAACAGACAAATAAAAAGGACAAATAGAGTTGCTATACGCGATCATTTCAGAAGATGTAGACAACAGCCTTGATAAACGTTTATCCGTGCGCCCGGCCCACGTTGAACGTTTGCAACAATTAAAAGCACAAGGACGACTGATTCTTGCTGGCCCTCACCCTGCTATTGATAGCGATGATCCGGGAACTAACGGATTTACAGGCAGTCTGATTGTGGCAGAGTTTGATTCACTAGCATCGGCACAAACATGGGCAGATGCAGACCCGTATATTACAGCCGGCGTTTACCAAAACGTGACGGTTAAGCCATTTAAAAAAGTTTTACCCTAAGCAGTTTATTATTAACACTACTAAAAATTAAGAGATTAAAGGAATTAAGGAATACACGATGAACTTAAATAAAAAAACACTACTTGCTACTTCATTAATTGGTTTAGCACTTGCGAGCACAGCATCATTAACAACAGCAACAGCTAAAGAAGAAGCGGCGGCGGCAACTACGACAGCAAAACCTGCTGCGGCAGTTGCAGATACGGTCGTAGCGACAGTTAATGGCGACAAAATCATGAAAAGTACCCTCGATGGTTACTTAGCCTTATTAAAGAAATCAGGCAAAGATGATCCACAAGCGGCACTTGATGATTTAGTTGCAACGGAAGTGGCACTTCAAGAAGCAAAGAAAAGTGGCATTATGGACCGCCCTGACATTCAGAAAAAAATTGCTGACTTTAAACGCAATATGTTACTGACCACTTGGACGCAAGAAAAAGTAAAATCGTTTAAGTTCTCAGACGACGAAATAAAAAGCACCTACGACGAGCGTGTCGCAAAGCTTGCAAGTAAAGAATATAACGCACGTCACATCTTGCTTAAAAAAGAAGACGAAGCAAAAGCTGTAATTAAAGAAATTGCAGGCGGCGCAGATTTTGAAAAAGTAGCGAAAGAAAAATCAACTGGTCCTTCAGCCACAAACGGCGGTTCATTAGGATGGTTTAAAGCACAAACTATGGTGCCTGCATTTGCAAACGCTGTAAAAGAAATGAAAAAGGGTGATGTTTCAAAAGAGCCAGTAAAAACACAATTTGGCTTCCATGTTATCAAACTAGAAGACAGTCGTGATGCAAAATTGCCAACTTTAGAATCTTTAAAACCACAACTAGAGCGCGTATTGGCACAAAAGAAAATGCTTGCTTACATGGATGAACAAAAAAAATCAGCGGATATTAAAATGATGTTGCCAGAAATGCCAGCAGCAAAAAAAGAAGCACCTGCTGAAACTACAGAGAAAAAATAATTACCATGCAAGCAGAAACACTGCTTTCTGATCTCTTTCACCATGGACTAATAAAAGTCTATGGTGAAGATGCAGAATCATTTCTTCAAAATCAGCTGACTAACGATGTTCACAATGTCACTGAAACCTCCCTTCAAACCAGTGCATGGTGTTCTCCCAAAGGACGTATCATAGCCACTTTTAATATTTTTAAACGTGACAATGCCTACTTTTTATCGCTTTCGCAGGATTTGCTTGAGCATGTCATAAAAAAGCTCCGCATGTACGTGATGATGTCTAAGGTGACGATTGAAGATGCGAGTCAATCAATTACTCATTTTGGTCTTTCGGGTGAGGCTGCAGAAGCGGAGTTAAAAGACTTGTCTAAAGATCTTTCCGTTTTTAAGGTCGCTGGAACAGTGCCTCGTTTTGAGATTTTTGGTGCTGATATTGACACTGAAAATAATCAAACTAGTAAAGTATTGACAGAAAATTTCCAAGTAGCGCCTGAAAATCATTGGGATTATCTTAATATTCTCGCAGGAATTCCTGTCATAACACAAGCAAGTTCAGAAGCTTGGATTCCGCAAATGGTTAACTACATTGACGTTGGTGGCGTCGATTTCAAAAAAGGCTGCTACCCCGGACAAGAAGTCGTGGCGCGACTAAACTATCTTGGAAAAACTAAACGTCGCATGTATCACATTCAAATAAACAGCGGTTCTTTACCCGCAGTGGGCGATTCTATTTCTTCTCATGATGGCTCTAGTAACGACAAAGATGCAGGAAAAATCCTCAACGCAGTCATTAACCCCGAAGGTAAAGTAGAAGCACTCGCCATATTAAAAATTGCCGAAGCAGAAAAAAAGCTAACGCTATCAAATAACAATGAAGCTGCTATTACGATGCTTGATCTACCCTATTCTGTTAACGCTGATTAGCAGTTGTTCTTTTAGCAATACCATTAACAAGCACAATAAATATACTGTGAGTCCTCACAACAAACCTAATGTTCTATTAATCCACGGCATTCTCATGAATCCGCTGGAAATGAAATACCTCGGCAAGCAACTCGATAAAGCTGGCTTTAAAGTACATTACGTCTATTACCAATCAGTACTAAAAACACCCTCACAAAATGCACAGTCTATTCACAAAAAAATTAAACAACTCAACCTACCTGACTTACATATTGTTGCCCACAGTTTAGGTGGCATGATCACGATGCATTTGTTTGATCAGTTTGATGATATTCCAGATGGAAAAGTGGTGATGCTAGGCGCACCCGTCAATGGTTCTTGGATTGCCCAACAAATTCAAGATTGGCCAGTGATATCTCCTCTACTGGCGCGTAATATGCCAAGCGCACTTTCCGGAGATAATATTCCAGAATGGAAAAACAAACGTGATTGGGCAATGATCGCGGGCATCAAAAACCAAGGATTAGGTCTAATCACCGGCGGACTGCCCAATGAAGGCGACGGCACTGTGATGCTAGAAGAAACACATCATCCCAAACAAACCGCACACATAACTATAAAAAAATCACATACTGGCTTGTTGTTTTCCAAAGAAGTGGCAACTTTAACGGCTAATTTTTTAAAAACGGGGAAATTTTAGTACTAATTTTAATGTTTTCATTTGATTAAGGTAACAACTACTATGATTTTTAAGAATAATTTTCAATATTTCTTTATCCTTCCAGCGCTACTATTATTTCTAAGCGCAAATGCGACCGAAAATGATAAATGGGTATCACCCAAATGTATTAAGAATGCTGAAACTGTTAATTTACAACAGGCAAAAAAGTTACATAAAAATGGGGTGAAATTTGTCGATGTGCGTAGTAACCGACAATATGAAAAACGTCATATTCCTGCTGCTTTACATCTATCAATCAAAACAGAATTCACCGAAGCTAATTTGTTAACACACTTTCAAAAAGACACTCCCTTCGTCATTTACTGCAACAGTGTGCATTGTAGTCTAAGTTCTAAAGCGACTAAAAAAGCGGTGAGCTGGGGTTTTACAAATGTGAAATATTATCGGGATGGTTTTCGTGCTTGGCGATTGGATGGTAACAAACTGGAATATGGTAAGTAATATTAGGCTTAGTCCTTTCAGCATAAATTTGTTATTCTAGCGCGCTTATTAATTACAATACGTGCTTGCTCAGTGCGTTTATATTTTTTAACAGAACAAGGCACTTCCGCACGGAGAATGTGAGCATACAATTAGTATGTGACCATTCGAGTACGAAAGTAACACAGTACTGATGAAAAAGATGAATGCAATGTGCAAGTACTAAACTATGAAACCTGTCTTTGCTTTAGTCGGTCGCCCTAATGTCGGCAAATCCACTCTATTCAATCGCCTTACAAAATCGCGAGATGCATTGGTGGCGGATTACCCGGGTTTGACGCGTGATCGAAAATACGGTCAAGGTGTATTAGGAAACGATACTGCGAGCGACAAGGACGATGAAGGACGCAGTTATCTCGTCATTGATACGGGTGGTTTAACTGGCGAAGACGTTGGTATCGACGAATACATGGCGGCGCAAACATGGTTGGCGGTGGATGAAGCCAATACCGTTTTGTTTTTGGTCGATGCAAAAGAAGGCCTGACCAATGCAGACCATTTGGTTGCAGATCGTTTACGCCGTGCGGGTAAAAATGTTTATTTGGTTGTCAACAAGATAGATTCTGTCGATGCAGATCAAGCAGTCGCTGATTTTTATCAACTCGGTTTTAAAGACGTCTTCCCTGTCGCAGCGGCGCATGGTCGTGGCGTTACGCAAATGATTACGACATTGCTCAAAACATTCCCTGCGGATGAAGAAATTGAAGAAATCATTCCAGAAGAATACAAAGACAGTATCCGTATTGCCTTTGTAGGTCGCCCCAATGTCGGAAAATCAACCCTAATCAATCGCATTATGGGTGAAGAACGTGTGGTTGCATTTGATCAACCAGGTACAACGCGCGATAGTATTTATGTACCCTATGAACGCGATGGGCAAAAATACACACTGATTGATACCGCGGGAGTGCGTCGCCGCGCCAAAGTAAAAGAAGCGATTGAAACTTTTAGTATTATCAAAACACTCGCTGCGATTGAAAACTCACACGTGGTTGTCATGTTGCTGGATGCCCACGAAAGCATCACCGATCAAGACGCGCATTTATTAGGATTAGTTTTAGATGCAGGGCGCTCTCTAGTAATCGCCATCAATAAATGGGATGGTTTAAGCGAATACGAAAAAGACCGCATCAAAGTACAATTGGAAGTCAAACTGCCCTTTTTAGACTTTGCAGATAAGCATTTTATTTCAGCATTACACGGCACAGGCGTCGGACATTTATACAAATCGGTACACGAAGCCTACGATTCTGCGATGTTAAAAGTTTCTACTTCGCGCATGACGCGGATGTTACAAACTGCCGTCGATGCACATCAATTACCTTTAGTTGCATCTCGACGAATCAAACTGCGCTATGCACATCAGGGCGGCAGCAACCCATTTACAATTATTATTCACGGTAATCAAACCAAGCGTATTCCGGGTAGTTATAAAGGCTATTTGATGAATTATTTCCGCGACACGCTAAAACTCAAAGGTACACAAGTTCGTTTAGTTTTCAAAACGGGCGACAATCCCTTTGAAGAAAAAGGATTGAAGCGTGCGAAGCTATCGCCTTCGCAAATGTATCGACAGACTAAAAATAATCCTCATAAAAAATCGAATAAGACGACAAACAAAAAAGGCAAAAAGAAAAAATAAACTCCTATTATTCTACTGACTCCCCTCTTTAACAAAGAGGGGCTGGGGGAGATTTAAAGGGCGGTAGTTTCTCGCATAAGTTTTAAATCCCCTCAATCCCCCTTTGCAAAGAGGGAGACTTAATATTTAATTAAAATAAACATTCCTTATTAAGAACTTTGATGAAAAAATAAGCACTAATAAAGTCATACAATTAAATACAACTCTGCAGGAAAAAACATGCCAAAAATCAAAGGATTGATTATAGCACTTTTACTTCTCACTCTTACATCTACAGTCACAGCCAAACTACCCATCGGCATGAACACCAATGAAATCCAACACGTAGATGCAAGTGCGCCTTTCGTCAACGTTTTCAAAATGGCAATGCCGTTTAAAGAAGCTAAAAAACTCACCAAGGGTAATGTCGTTTATGACAAAGACGGTTGGCCTCGTGATTTAAAAGGCGGTCAAGCGGGTACTTATATGCTCCACTGGCTGCCACAAGGCACGCTGCCAGAAGGACAATACACCGTGCTTTATGATGGCGAAGGGCAACTTGCCTACGAAAGTAAAGGCGGCGATGCAAAAATCATACGTTCTTCACCCGGTAAAGATATTATTGATATTCGCTCCGGTAGCGATAAATTTATCCAAGTCGCTCTGATTATTAAACGCTCTGAACCACGTAACTACTTAAGAAATATCCGCGTACTGTTACCCGGTGGTATTTGTGCAAACAACCCTTTTCAACGCGTGAATAGTGCATCGCAATGTCCTGGCAATTACCAATCATTCGAGAAACACCATCAACGCATTATATTTAATCCAGATTACTTAAAGTTTATGAAAGACTTTAAAGTGATTCGTATGATGAATCTATCTGGCATCACTCGCAACCCGATTCGCCATTGGAATCAGATGAACCAAATGAGCAAGGCAACCTGGGCGGGCACTGAAGGCGTACGAGGCGCACCACTGGAAGTTATGGTAAAACTAGCGAATGTGCTTAATCGAGATGCATGGTTTAATATTCCACATGCGGCAGATAATCAATTCGTACAACAATACGCAAGCTATTTAAGAAAACATCTACGCCCCAACTTAAAGGTCTATATCGAATATACCAACGAGACATGGAACACCGTCTTCATGCAAACCCATTACACCAAGCAAATGGGCACAAAATTGGGGCTAGACCGCGACCCTAATCAAGCGGGTTATAAATACTATTCACAACGTGCCGTTGAAATCTTCAAAATATTCGAAAGAGCCTTTGGCGGCAAACAACGTTTAGTACGCGTAATGGGCGTATGGTCCGCCAACCGTTACATGACACCAATCGTAATGGAACACAAAAACGCCTACAAACACGTTGATGCAATGGCAATCGCGCCTTACTTTTTCGTTCACAAAAAAGCCTTGGGTGGAATAAACAGCGTACCCAGCGTATTCGCATTGATGAAAGATGATAAAAAGAACCCCTATTCCATGAACAACGTCTACAAAATGATTGGGCAACAAATGGAATATGCGAAAAAATACAACGTAAAATTGATCGCTTACGAAGGCGGACAACACCTCACCGCACCCGGTGTTCGTTCAACCAAACAACACCCGAATCAATTCCTGATCGGAGCAAACCGTGTACATACAATGGAAAAATTCTATATAGAGTTTTTAAATAACTGGGATAAGATTACAGGTGGCTCGCTGTTTGTAGCGTTCTCTGCACCAAGAACTTGTCAGTTTTATGGGTGTTGGGGGGTTAAGGAGTATTTGAATGAGCCGGATAGTAAGGCGCCGAAGTATCGGGCGTTGAAGAGGTTTTTTTAGTCAGCTTCCCATTTGCTTCGCAAATGGTGAACTGAATTATGCAAAGCTTAGTACTAGCTCGCCTTATAAGGCGATACTAGAGCTTAGCGTGTATTAGTGAGCTTTGAGCTAGGCACTATTTTAAAAGAATAATCTATCCACAGATTACACAGATTTAAAAACACGAAAATAATTTGCCACGAAACACAAGGAAGATCACAAAAATTGTAGCTTGGTGCTGAGGCACAAAGCCCAACCTACCAAGCTCAACTATCCAACTGAAAAGTCTGCCTTAAAATCTCTCTTTCACTTTCAACCAGATCAAGCAATACCGCCTCATCATTATTGGATAATAAAAATTCCATTCCAACTAAGAAAATCCGTTGAGTTACCTCTAATTCTTCAACACCTTGCATACCACTTTGCCAAGCATCGCGCCATGAAATCAGGTTATCTTTTAACGGAACTGAGTCTTTTTGAAATAAATGACCTAAATGCTTAATCAAACTAGCACCCAATGAATTTAATGCCAATTTATTAGTTTTAAATATCTCAAGTAATTCGGCAATATTTTTTTTTCGTAACGTACTGTCAATAAATGTGTCATAGAAAGAACTCACTACTCCTAAAATATAATATTCACCAGTATAATTTTCTATTGAGAAGACATTTTTTAACTCAAGCTTTGCCTTTGACCATTCATTTTGCAAAATATTGGCAGTTGCACTATATAAATGAGCCTTTATTTTTATTTCTGCTGGGACATCTTTTAATGATAGTATTTCTTCAAAATCACTTAATGCCTTTTTTGTTTTACCCTGATGTCCATAAATGGAACCACGATTTATTAATACTTTAGAAACTCTCTCAGTAGGTACTTTTGGCAAATCAATAATCTGAGTGTAATTTTCTATTGCCTGTTCGGTTTTATTCTGCTGACTATAAGCCAAAGCGCGATTAAATAGTGCCTCAGCAATTTCGTCATTAGGCACATCTTTTAGCTCAATAAGTTGAGTATAATCCGCTATTGCTTGTTCGGTTTTACCCTGCTGCCTATAAGATAAACCACGATTGAATAATGCATCAGTAATTAGCTTGGCAGGTGCATCTGACAGCTCAATAAGCTGCGTATAATCTGCTACTTCCTGTTTGGTTTTACCTTGTTTCCCATAAGAGATACCACGATTGAATAGTGCTATGGCAGTTTCTACGACAGGCGCATCTGGTATCTTAATAATATGGCTTAAGTCATCAATGCTTAGATCAAGTTTTTCTTGATCTAAAAAAACATTAGACCGAAAAAATAATGCATCACAGAGCTGATCTTTAGATACATTTTTAGATTCGATTATTTTCGTATAATCAGCAAGACTTAATAAGTCACTGCTTTTCATACCTGACATCATTAAGCCTTTTTCTTGCAGGTAAGACCTTGTTACTTCAACAGTCTTCTCAAAAGCAGCACTTAAATACTGTTTAGATAATTTACTAAGTTCTTTCTTACCCAATCTATCTTGCAAATCACGCCCGTCATACCAAGCACGGATAAACTCAACCAAAATTGCAATGGGTTTATTGCTTTGATTATCCTTCACTTCTACACAGATTCGCATCAGCGGTTCCGTCATTTCATAAAGGGATTCTCGCCCTCTTTTATGTGACTTTACATAGCCTTTATCTTTAAGTTCTTTTAACTGGCTAGAAATTGTTTGATTGGAGCTAAACAACTGTTTTGCTATTTGCTTTACGCTTAGGGTTGTTCGGGTCGCACTCAACGCTTCTATTATTTTTCGTTGCACGGGTGGCAACCATCGCAAACGTTCCTGATAGTAAGGAGTCATTTCATCCACCATTTTCAAGAATGGCTGTACTAACGAATCTATACTGTCACGGCTTATAAATTGGGATAGCACCAAGTAAACACGGTGGTTTCCGCCCGATAAATGATGTAATGCCTTAATGCGCATTTTACCTTTGTCGGTTTTAAGAAACTCACTGACTTCTTTTTTATTTTGTAGTTTTGCAATTTTGCCAATTAAATTAGCCGCCTGTTTTTCTGTGAGTGACTTTAAGTGCTCCGTCTGGAAAAAACCAAAAAAAGGATCATTGCGATTTTTAAGATCATCAGTCAGCTTTTGTGCAGTTGTAAATAAGGTAAACAAGGGGTTTTCTTGCAAATAAGCCCTCAATTGTTTCTGTCCTTTATCACCAATAGATTCAAACAAGGAATCTAAGTTTTCAATTAGAATCAGACAGGTTTGCTTTGATTTCTTTAATTTTTCTGCCAATAGTTCACTTAAAAAAACTTGTGCTTCTGCTGGTTTATTATCATACACAGGTTGTATTTCTTCGACAGGAAATTCAGCTGGATAGCGCTTATTTAATGAATCAAAAGTGTTGATTAAAAGATCTAAAAATGTAGTGCAGGTTTCATCCTCATTCAGCCAAGCTATTCTTAGTTTTTTACTGATTTCTTTTTTTTGTGAGAGGCGATGTACTAAGAGTGAGACCAGATGGCTCTTTCCGGAACCACGGCCACCTACAATGAGTTGGTGCTGTTTGTTTTTGGTTTTTATACTTTCAATAATGCGCTCAATCGCATCAAGCAACAACGCTTCGCGTTGTACAAAGATAGCCTCCAAGTCTTCTGGGTCTGTTTGACTTGGTGTAAAAATAGAAAGGTAATGTGAGTCTGCTTGGTTTGGCATGACTTATAGCTCCCTATACATTTTCCACCAACGCTGGATCAGGCGAAAGCGGAAGTAATATTGGTTTTTAGTATTTTTTGATAGGTAGTGGTCTTGGTACATTTGTATCAATAATTTGCGAAGTTTGTCTATATCATCAAATTCAGATTGATTTTTAATTTTTTCCAGCAGTGCCTTAGGCGTTAGTCCATTATGCAAAGCCAACTCATCCAGCATCAGCCTTACTATCGTAGAATCATCAGCATAGTAATCTACAATCCTGTCATCATAATGCCTTAGCTCCCACGGGTCATCATCATCCACCAGCCTTTCTTGAATAACTTCTTCGACTGATTTGATAGTCACTTCTTTATTTTGTATTTGCTGTTGAAGTTTTAGGGTTTTAACAATGTGATGTATATAAAAAGGAAAGTTATCTATTTTTTCTGCGATTACCTGTGCAACCACATCATAATTACTTGCTTGTATTTGTTCGCCCTCAAGTAGCTTCTTAGCCAAAAAACAAGCATCATCGTGTGCTAAAGGTGTTATTTCAATTTGATACATATCATTTATCGGCTCATTGCGATAACCATTTTCTTTTAGCTCATTAAGCACATGATGCAAACCAATTGAGCCTGTGATTAATATACGGAAGTTTTTATACTCTTTACGTAATGAGCGCAATGTATCTAGCACTTGCATGGCTGTTCCCTCGCCATCTTCATCACGAATATTAGAAATCATATAAGGCACCTCATCCCAAAGGAATAAAACCTGTTTGCCCGACTCTGCTTGCTCCTCTGCTAAAGTCGCAATTGAATGCTCAAGTATTTCTTGCCATGTTTTAGTTGGTGTTTCAGGGAGTTTATAGCCGTTTGCTTCGACTCCACCAATATACTCACCCAGCTTTTTCACAATATTCTTTGCTTGTTGGGTTTTTGAAAGGTATTGCTGAACGGTATTATAGATGAGATTGGAAAATTCTTGAGTTGTGCGTATTTTTTCTAAATCAGAATATATCGCAACCCAGTTTTCTTCTGGTTTATCTTCCAATATCGCCAATATGCTAGTTTTACCAATACGACGTTCCGCAGTCATAATGACACTTTGATTTTTTAGTATATCCCAAATTGTTTTTGAGATTAGTTCCCGACCAATGATTTCATCAACTGCAAGCTGTCCTCCTGGATTTGTTTTCATAGTGCAATCCTATAATTTATTTTATGCGTTATTATATACACTAAAAACAACGTACGTCAATATTGATGTACGTTTTACTGTAGAGATAACCACATCGCCCTTCCAAAAATAGCATATGACGCGGAACAAACAAGAAGCATTGATAAAAAAAAACCTAAATTATAAAACTCTGTGACCTCCGTGCCCTCTGTGGTTAAATAGTCTTTTTAAATTATTATAAAACGCTTAACTATATATCAAAGGGTCAGACTCGATTGATTATTACAGACGGTCTCTAATAATAAGCCAAAATCATGAATTCTCTGTAGCATTTCACACACTGGTGCCTTGGTGCTATAATGCAAATACACCAACAGTCAAAAAGGCATTACAATGAGTCGCCTAACAATCACACTCGAAGACAGCTTACACTTATCATTAAAAGAAACCGCAATCCGCCAAGGACGCACGATTGGAAATATCATCGAAGAAAGTCTCCTTTTGCGTGGTATTCGTCCAATGACTAGCAGTCAGGAAATTCTGAATAAAGCGAGAGCGAATGCTAAAAAGAATGCAAATCTTGACGATGCTGATGCTATGGCTCTTGCGCTTGATGAAACACGAAAAGTACGCAAACAAAAATGACTAAACTGTATATTATTGATACAAATGTACTTATCTCAGGTTTAATCAGCTCAAATAAAGAAAGCCCCGTCGTTGTTATTGTGGATGCAATGTTAAAAGGCAGAATAATCTATGTAATATCACCCGCACTTTTACAAGAATATCGTGAAGTGTTATTGCGCCCAAAGCTAAGCAAAATACATGATTTGAATGAAGAAGAAATTGATATTTTTTTAACAGATATTATTGCTAATGCTATTTTTTGTGAGCCTCCCGTTGGCGTAAGAAAAGCACCTGATAGTGGAGATAATCACCTATGGGATTTATTGCAAGAAAAGAAAGGATCAATTCTTGTAACGGGAGATCAACTTCTTTTGGATAAGCCTTTGACAGATGATTCGGTTATATTACCTGCACAATTAACAACTAAATTATGAATCCATTTAACGAGTGTAATCTTTAATTAGTTTTTTCAGTTTTAGTCTAGGCTTTGTTTCTGCTTCGTCCAGTATTTTTTCAAATGCTTGCCATATATTGTTTTCTTTCGGGTGTTGTGCGTAAATTGATCCGGTCTTCGACTAACATTTTAATACCTTATACTCATGTCGTGAGTACATTTTAATAAGGCACTGTGACTTATCAAATAGAAAACTCTGTGACCCCTTGGGAAGGGCTAAGGAATAATTTAATCAAGTCGTAAAATTATTTTTATAGGCTCTTATTTTTCTGTTAGATTATCTTTAATTGATTTAACCAAACATAAGGAATAATAAATGAAACATTTTTTTGTTTTACTCACGGTTTTACTTACACTAACTGCCACGGTAGATGCCAAGAACGCAAACTTGTCAATAAATGATGGCGGTGTTACTTTTAATGTTCCAGCTGGTTTCAAGCCTATGCCTACAAATCTTATAAAAGTTAAGTATCCTCGTGGAAATCCGCCTCGCCATGTGATGACTAATGATAGTACAGAAACAACGATTGCTTTTGATACTCGTCCAAAGAAGCTACCACAAGAACAAGTCGAGGCTTCCCTTAAAGCATTTGCGGAAGCCTTCAAAAAAACAGTTCCCGGTTTTAAATTAAAACAGAAGAAAGTGGTAAATCTTGGAGGGCAGAAATGGGCTCTCATAGAATTCATTAGCAATACTATTGATTCTAAAGTACACAATGTTTTGCTCACTACTGGCTATAAAGACAAGATGCTGATTATTAATTTTAATTCGACTCTCCTTGAGTTTTCAAAATACGAAGCGGGCTTTCACCAATCTATTAAAAGTATTAAGTTAAAATAAAATTAAAATTAGAACAGAATTTAACTACCACCTCTCCCTCAAAGAGAGGGAATTGATTGAGCTTTGCTAATGAGATTAACTCTAAAAAAATCACGTACTGTCCCCTCTCCTTGGGGAGAGGGCTAGGGTGAGGGGAAAACATGCCAGATAAAACTAAAGCCCAAACCCTACGCCAAAATCAAACAGAAGCAGAGAAACTTCTTTGGCAACAACTAAGAAACCGTAACCTATCAAACTACAAATTCCGTAGACAATACCCAATTGAACCCTACATCGTAGATTTTTTGTGCTTTTCACATAAGCTCATTGTCGAATTAGACGGAGGTCACCACAACGAAGAGCAACAAATAATCTATGATACCGAGCGTTCAGACTATTTAGAATCGAAAGGCTTTGTTATTCTACGTTTTTGGAATAATCAGGTGCTGGGAGAGACGGAGGTGGTATTGAATCAAATACTGCTGGCTTTAGAATCTTCCCCCTCACCCCAACCCTCTCCCTCAGGGAGAGGGAGAAAAACAACCTAAAGAACTATATTTATGATCATTATGTACGGCATCAAAAACTGCGACACCATCAAAAAGGCTCGCAAATACCTAGAAAACAAGAATATTGAATATCAATTCCATGATTTTAGAGAAGATGGTTTAAACCCCATTCAGCTACGTGCATGGATGAAAGAACTCGGCTGGGAGAAAATCATTAATAAACGCAGTACCACATGGCGCAACCTGCCAGATGAAACCAAAGAAAATATGGATGAGACAATAGCGTTGGTGGTTGCAGAAGACCAGCCGACGATT
>Ga0209633_10003070_pt1 | contig 15595 bp, 14 predicted proteins | sample Cruoilmetagenom1_FD_187290 | JGI IMG/M metagenome (GOLD analysis project Ga0209633, IMG submission 187290) | Oil polluted marine microbial communities from Coal Oil Point, Santa Barbara, California, USA - Sample 1 (SPAdes) (version 2) | ecosystem: Environmental > Aquatic > Marine > Oil seeps ... | reverse complement strand
AACTGCGGGTTGATCTCAATCAGATTTACGATTGCTCATTGTGATATTGTGATATTGTGATATTGTGATATTGTGATATTGTGATATTGTGATATTGTGATATTGTGATATTGTGATATTGTGATAAATAGCATATACCTATTATTTGTTTTTGAACTTCTAAAATGCAAAAAGAATAAAAATCAGAAATAATATTTAAATGTGATAAAGCATTAGAACTTGCAGACCCGTTCAGGGCATCCGAAATTATGAAGGAGGAGGAATGATAAAGAGATCAAAAACCGGAGAAAACGTGAAAAGAAGTGAAGAGAGAGAAGCAAAATTGCAGGCTTCCCTGAATTCCATTGTGAATCAGCTGAAAGATTGTGGCGCTCTAAAAATCATACTTTTCGGCTCACTTGCCAGGGGTGAAGTCTATGTGAAAAGCGACCTCGATCTGCTTGCAATAATGCCATCCAGCAAGAGTGGAAGGGAATGGATGAACTTCATCTACGAAAATGCGAAAGGAAAAATTGATTCCAAGATAATCGTTTATAGCGAAAAAGAGTTTGAAGAAGAGTTGGAGACGAACCCATTTCTGGAAAATGTGGTTGGCTCAGGAAGAATGGTCTATGAAAAGATCGACAAGGAAGAGGCCATAAAATGGTTTACCCAGGCAAAGGACGAATTTGAAGATGCTGATGAGCTGAGATCGATGAAAAAATATTACCTTGCCCTCTTCCACTTTCAGCAATCCGCAGAGAAAGCCATAAAGGCGTATCTTTACTCAAAGATCAGATTCATCGAGATATTTTACACCCATTCTATACATGAGCTATTAAACATAATAGTTGAAATTGACGAAGATTTTAAGGGTATCAGAGATGCAAAGAAACTGGACAGGTATTACTTCCCAACGCGGTATCCAACCGGTTTGCCGGGAGTCGTGCCTTCGCGTTATTTCGATGATCCCGAAGAAGCAGAGGAAGCAATGTTGCTTGCCAGAGGAGTTATAGACCTCGTTGAAAGAAAACTAAACGAAAGAAAAGAAGAGGCTACTAATTAAATGTCAGCGAGAGACCCTGGAGCAGATCCGCCAGGGTGTCAGGGTTGTGGAAAAACATGGGTTTCCGGTTATCAAGATCGATTGTTGAGAATGGGATGTTCATGCCTTTGGTATCTCTCGTTGTACCTTTAGTGGAATCATTCAAGTTTGTTCAAAGCAGGGATCACTGGAAATAAGCTTGAGCGATCTTTCCACTTAATGGAAGGAAAAATCAAGGCTTGAAGAGATCCCAAAGAAGTCCAGAATGTTGGCTGGATCCACACATTACGTAAAATAGGTAGAGTTACGGTTTAAATACTCTCCTGATCTTTTAAGGCCAGGAATGAGCGTAACTCATCAAAAGCGTTGGTCACTCCCTATACTCCTATTCCTTGCTTAATGAATAAAGGGCCCTCAGCACATTTAAATCAAACTTCTTTCTCTAAAGATGACTTCTTCCAATCGCTAATTCCACAGGATCAACTCTTTTCACCTTGTCACCCTGAATCTTTAGGCCTTTGGGTTTGTCTGTTCCCTCCTTTGGCACGCTATTCAGTAGGGGCGCAACACTAACCCACCCAACCTCTAATAATACAAATAAATATATACCACGAATGCTATTGACGGGTGCGATTCTTCAGGGATCGAGAAAGTGAATAAAATGGAAAGAAACAGAAGAGGGAGCTACGACAGAGCTCCAAGAGAGATGTTTGATGCAGTCTGTGCAGACTGCGGAAAGAAAACCCAGGTTCCGTTCAAACCTGACGGGACAAGACCTGTATATTGCAGGGAATGTTACGAAAAGCGCAGGAGAAAATTTTAGGGCCTTTACCAGTGGTGGGATAATAGGTGTCTTTTATAAAAAGCAGGGTCTGAAAATTGCTGTGAGTTATAAGCACCCAAAAGACACACTATTCTTAATTAATGCTATTTTTCTGCACACCTGATCATTAGATTAGAATGCAAAAAGAATAAAAGGTGTCAGGCGATTAAAAGGAAAATAGCTGCCAAAGCGATTATAGATCTAAAGTGGTACCGGATCAATATCTGTAAGGCATCACAGAATCACAAACATAGAGCATTCCATGGATGCTGATGTTCCCAGTTATCAGGAAGAGCGATTGAGAATCCGGGAGGAATATATGCATATATATTATGTGTCCATGCCTGTGATAACACAATCATGCTTGAACCTTTGTCTGGAGGTGGGGGATGGATAAAGGTTATAAACTCATCTGAACATCTCAAAGTGATCACATGGAACATCATGAAGTTGTGATCGCTGGTGGAGGTCCCGCTGGTTTAAAGCAGCCCTGGCAAAACATGGAAAGAATGTTTTAGAAAGATCGCCAGAACAAAAATATTGCGCACCTCAGAAACTTCAGTCTTGAAGCATAGAGCAGGATCGGTGCGCGCAGGGCTCTTTCTACTTAGCCATGATCTTGGCCAATTCATAGAGGTCCTCGCTTATCCGTTTATCATAGGCCACGGCCTCTTCAAGGGGTGTCAATACGATCCCGTTGACCAAGCCTATCATGTTGCCCGCATTGCCAGAGACAAGCTCCTTAACGGCTGCAGCACCCATTCTCGTGGCAAGCACTCTATCAAATGCGCTGGCACCTCCGCCCCTCTGTACGTGACCAAGCTGGGTCACCCTGACGGAAAAACCAAGTTCATCCTTAAGCTCGTTAAGCTTTTTTACCAGCTCCCGAGTCCCTGGCTTCCAGCCTTCGGCAATAACTACTATGCAGTGGGATTTACCCCCGATGTAAGCACCTTTTATGGTCTCCACGATCTCATCGAAAGTGATTTTCACTTCGGGTATGAGCACAAGCTCAGCTCCACCAGCTATGCTGCTGGATAGTGCAAGATAACCTGAGTTTCTCCCCATGGTCTCTATGAGAAAAGCTCTGTTGTGAGAAGATGCGGTGTCCTTTATCTTGTCTATTGCATCAATTATGGTGTTCAGAGCAGTGTCAACTCCGATAGAGATATCTGTACCATTCACATCGTTGTCGATTGTGCCTGGAATTCCTATGGTGGGGAATCCCATGCGGGAGAGCTCAAGTGCTCCTCTCAAAGAACCGTTGCCGCCTATTACCACAACTCCCTCTATTCCATGCCTGTTCAACGTTCGAAGAGCTTCCAGCCTTCCCTTGGGATCATGAAATCTGGGACACCTGGCTGTTCCAAGAATGGTCCCTCCCCTTCCAAGTATGTTGCTGACTGAACGGGTATCCATTTTCTCTATCTCCCCATCCATCAGCCCCTCAAAGCCTCTATGAATGCCCATGACCTTAAGCCCCATCTGGATCGCTGTGCGCACGACAGATCTTATGCAGGGATTAAGTCCCGGGTTATCACCGCCACTGGTCAGCACACCAATGCACTCAATCTTTTCCTTCATGTTGATCAAACAGACAATGGAATGGAATTTATTTAAATTTTCAGGTTTTTGATGATCAAGATCTGGAACAGCACTCCGCAAGGAGACCTTTTATTATTTCTGAATACCATGAAATGAGCATTTTTCTGCCCAGTTGATTGTTAGAATGCAAAAGGGATCTGTCAGGCGATTAAAAGGGAAATAGCTGCAAAAGCGAGTATAGATCCAGAGTGGAACTATAAGTCAGAGATAAGAGATCTGTTGAAGTATCACAGATCTGCTGGATGGCTTTATCCATACACGGATCCTTGTTTTTCCAAAGTTGTTAAGATCAATTGAAGGTCTGGGAGAAATAAATGTATGTTTATACCCTTAATATTCTCTATTGTGCTTATAGTGGGATCACCAAAGTTTGTTCAGAGCGGGGATCATCGGGAAGTGAAATTTCAATCTGTCTGATTTTTTAACATAGAACAAAATAATTAATTGCCCTGCAACGGGGACTACGAGCATAATAATAAAATAAATATTCGAGTACTCTTATTCTTAATATGCTAATCAACATAGAAGACATAGATGTTAAAGAGCTGTCGAGAATCTACGATTCTGAGAACAGGGATTCATTTATAAGTTTGTATTTGAATCTCGATAATTTAGATGATAGACTTATTGAACGACGGAAGAACGCCTGCAGGCTGGCGTTAAAACCGGATAGAGACTTACTGGCAAATTTCGAAAAAACAATGCAGGTAGTGGATAAATATTTAGAAACAGAGAGGCGAGAAAAAGGACAGAAAGCAATGATCCTATTTGCCTCATGCTTGAACGACTTTTTCAGGGCGTATAAAACCTCTATATCTACCGATAATTTGCTTGTCGTCGATACATCACCCTATATTAGACCAATTGCAAGGCTGATAGACGAGTATGAAACTTTTGGGTTAATTCTTCTGGATAGTCACAGGGCAAAAATTTATGTCGTCTCATCAGGCAAAGTAAAGTACGAAAAGAAAACGGCAAAGGACATAATGAACAAGCATAAAAAAGGTGGATGGTCGCAGGCACGTTACCAGAGATTGAGGGAAGGTGCAATAGAGCATTTCTTCAAAAACGTCTCCGTAGATGCAAGAAAACTGTTTTCAAAAGACAATGTCGTTAAAATCGTTATTGCCGGACCTGGTAACGCGAAACTTGCGTTCAAAAATTTTCTGCCAAACGAGATCAAGGAGAAAGTTATAGACCTGATTGACGTGGAATTTGACGATGCAGAAGGTAAACTTGTTTCAGACGTGGTAAACATTGTTTCCGAAGATGAGAAAAAAATGAGCGACAAAAACGTGAGCAAATTGAACGATGAAATACTGAGGGACGGTCTTGCAGTTTACGGTTTGAAAGAAACAATTGATGCTGTGAGAAACGGCCAGGTGGAGTTACTGTTGATAAGCAAGGGACTTAAAGTAAAAGGATGGATATGCGAAAGATGTCAGGCTGTTGAACAGGGTGTAAAAACCAAATGCCCGTACTGCGGCAGCAAGACATCTGAGGTTGACATTATGGAGGAAATTATTGAGTTTGCCAAGAGAACAGATACAAAAATCGAGTTCGTAGAAGACAACCCTGTACTGGACGAGCTTGGTGGTGTGGGTGGATTGCTGAGATTTTATTAAAGTCCTCTCTTCAAAAGTGTCGACTAACAAACTTTTTGAATCCAGCCTTCTCTTCTTATATATGTACAATTCTTCCAAACAAATCCCGTCGAATTAGTATGGTGATCGATTAATAAACCGATATGAATGGTCTCTTCCACCATTAATCTAAAATCTTTAGTTATTGACCCTATACTCGGCATGATTCATCCTGCCTTCAGAACCTTTGAGTTGCATGCCGTACGGCTAAAACCAATGGCCCGTTTGTTTAGGTGCGCCCTTGGATACCTGAAATATTCAAGTGCACGGATCACGGTTGTTGGTATATGAGCAAGTCGAATTTGTTTGGTGTATTATCACATAACTACCGTGGTACAGCGGACAATAACAAAAATCATAATATGAATATAAGTAAGGTCTGTAAGTTTCTTCTTGTTTGTTGACCCCGACCAAACATAACATTTTATATTCGTATGGTTATATGAAGAAAGGATCGATAAATCAAAATATGGTGCTTGGGGGACTATAAAATGCGAAGGAAAGCGTCTTTTCAACCGGGAATATGCGTTGTGGGAGCATCAAACACCGATCTGCTCACCAAGGTTCCGAGATTGCCAAAATTGGGAGAGACCATTATCGGTACCCATTTTCACACGGGTTTCGGCGGTAAAGGGGCAAATCAGGCGGTAATGGCGGCTAAACTCGGTGGTAAGGTTGCAATGGTGACGAAACTGGGCAAAGACGTGTTTGGAAAGGCCACCTATGAGAATTATCGGGAGCAGGGAATAGATACAAAGAGCATATTTTGGTCGCAAGAGAGCAGCGGGGTGGCTCCCATCTTTGTAGACGATAAAGGACATAACTTCATAGTGATAGTTCCTGGAGCGAATTGGAAGCTCTCCCCCGGAGACGTACGCAAAAGCGGTAAAGTTATTGGAGAGGCGGATGTGGTGCTCTGTCAACTCGAGGTCCCTCTCGAAACCACTTTTGAGGCTCTAAAGCTGGCAAAAAGTGCCACAACAATTTTCAATCCGGCTCCGGCCCGCTCTCTTCCGGAAGAGGTCTTTGGGCTTTGCGACGTCGTCGTTCCAAACGAAGTGGAGGCAGAAGCCATCACGGGCGTAGCCATCAGAAGTTTGGAAGACGGCAAAATCGCGATTAAAAAACTGCTGGGTTTGGGATCAAAAGCTGCCATCATCACTCTCGGAGAAAGGGGAGCTCTGGTAGCACAAGGATCATCCATTACCAAAATACCGACGATACCCGTAAAGGCCGTGGACTCCACGGGAGCTGGAGATGCTTTTGTTGGAACACTTGCCTACTTTCTTGCTGTAACAAACGATCTGCAAAAAGCTGTACAAATTGCAAACGTGGCCGCGGCGCTTTCTGTGACCAGATTGGGAACTCAACTTTCCTTTCCTTCCAAGGAAGAGATCGAGCAAGCTTATGAACACTTTTTCAAGGAAAAGCTTTTTTGAGTATTAAAAAGCCATCTTCGACTCTTCCTTAAAAACAGGATCAATCAACCAATCAATTCGAGTATTCCTTCTTTATACAGAACCTCAAAAAACTCTGGAACCTTTTTGGGCTTCATCCCATTTGAACTCAAGATTGAGCAGATCTCATTAACGCTCCTGCTGCCATCTACCAGCATGATGGCCAAGTAGGATGTTGAAGAAGAAAGAAATTTTCTATTCTTCCATGAATACTCTCTGTCTTTAAGTTTGAAAAGTGGCTGTTTGTATTTTCTTTTGTAAACCTTTCCTTTACTTTTATCTGTTCTAAGCTCTATTCTTTTGGGCTTCCTTTTGCTGTTTGCCATCCTGTAAAAGTATTCACTCGCCAGAACTCCAACCCTTTTCAGTTCCTCCTTTGATACTTTGTCTAAGGTATCCTTGCTCGTGTGATAGTATCTGTCCGGCCAGTGGATTATCATGGGTGTTGCTATGCCAAGATCCGCAAGAACCAGGTGATCGCTTCCACCGGAGAACGGAGTTGAATAGGCCATGTACAGAGGATAGGAAAAGTCACCGCCAAAGCTGTGAACAGCCCCCTGTTTTGTCTTCAGCTTTTCAAGTATGGAAAGCAAAACATCTGTGGAATGGGAATCAAGGAAGAATGGCGGCTGCTCAATCAACAAAGGTGATTTGCAGAGGAATTGATCCTCGCCAACCATATCCAGATTCAGACCGGCAACTGCATTAACTCTGTGCTTTGAGAAATATGCTATCGTACCCAGAATCTCCGGCACCCATAGCATCCTTACCTTTCTTTTTAGTTTCTTGTTTGCAAGCGCTCTTGTTACCTCCATAAGAGAAGCAGCACCCGAAGCATTGTCATTTGCTTCGTGCTTTGGATGGCAGATGTGAGCAACACCAACGACTTCACCTTTACCTTCACCTTCACCTTTACCTTCACCCTCACTTTTACCTTCCCTCTCACTTTTACCTTCGCCGATCTCAGCAACACCAACTGGAATCTTTCTGTGATGAAATTTGCCATCAATGCAGCACTCCACTCTGTTTTCGTTTCTCAGCTTTCTTCCCATTTTTCTTGAAACCATAAAACCGCTCTTTTCGTTTTCAAAAAATGATTTGTAGGCAATGGCCGAAAAATCGTCGCAATATTCTGGAAGCCAGTCCGAAATGACTCCTGCAGCTCCAAATTTGCCACAGGCGAGCTCTGCCACTCTTATAGGATCCCGGTCCGATATGACCATTTTTCCGTTTACGTTCAGATTGCTGTAATCCTCTAGGGATGTCCCGTCTTTTAGAACAACCAGATTGTAGATATCGCTTTCCAGAGTGCTTGAACGCCTTATCAGCCTGTTCTCTATCCTTTCTTCCTTTACATAAATGGCGCCTCTACCTTCCCATCCCCTCGGCACTTTGTGTCCTTCGATCCAACCATCGTGGGTAATGACCTCTTTTCTCGCTTCTATTCCATCTTCGTTCAATCTTTCAATAACCCAGTCTATGGCTTTCTCCAGATCGTTGCTGAGCTGTATTCTGTCAAAGAGGGTTATTCTTGCCAGATCATCAAAGCACCTTTCTTCATCCACGACCTTTAAAAATTCTTCTATAGCCATAATACTCAAAGCATTTCTTCCCCTTAAAATTTTCTGAGAACATTTTCGGCTCAAGAAAAGATCGCATGAATGAGTGTATAAGCATTTTTAAAATAAGGCAATGAAATTTGAAACCGGGGACAATGAAGTAAAAACTTTTAAAGTATTAACAGATTAATTTTGTGGATAAAAAGATCGAGCTTGTAAAAAGGTTGAAAAATTGTGGATACATGCGAACCAAAAAGGTTGAAAAAGGTTTTTTGGAGGTGGATAGAGCTATCTTCATCCCGGATAACCTGAAACATTTTGCATATCACGATTATCCTTTGGAGATAGGCTTTGGACAAACGATAAGTGCACCTCACATGGTGGTCATAATGTGCGAATTGCTTGAATTGGAAAAGGGACAGAAGGTGCTTGAGATCGGAGCTGGAAGTGGGTACCATGCAGCCATGATCGCAAACATAGTGGGTAAAAATGGGGGTGTGTACACCGTAGAGAACATTCCAGCTCTCGCAGAGATTGCCGCTGAAAACATAAAAATGGCAGGATATGGGGATAGAGTACACGTGATCGTGGGAGATGGCTCTCTGGGATACGAAGAAAAGGGGCCATATGACGCAATACTTGTTACCTGCGCCGCACCTCAGCTACCAGATCCATTAAAAGAGCAGCTCAATACTAAGGGAAACATCGTTATCCCAATAGGCTCTTTATATCTTCAGACACTTTACAGATTCAAAAAGAGCGGAGAAAACTGGAAAAGAGAAGTTCATGGTGACGTTGTCTTTGTCCCCATGAGGGGTAAGTTCGGCTTTCATCTTTCATAGGGTTTGCCGTCCGCTTCAGGGGGCCTCACCCTCTTAACAGCACTGGCGAGGATGACTATCGTCAGGAGGTATGGCAAAAGCTGAATGATCGGAGGTGGAATGGCAACTCCAAATGTTTGTATGATCGTTTGCAGGGAATCTGCAAAACCAAAGAGCAGACAGGCGCCAAGTGCACCAAAAGGAGTCCAACCTCCAAAGATCATCGCTGCGAGAGCAATAAAACCCCTTCCCGCTACCATGTTTTTTGTAAAACACGCGCTCTGCTCAATGCTCATATATGCCCCACCAAGACCCGCAAGGGCGCCACTGATCATTACTCCAATATACCTCATTCTTTCAACACTTATTCCGAGAGTGTCTGCACTCTTTGGATTTTCTCCCACAGATCTCAATCTCAGGCCAAAGACCGTTTTGAAAAGAATTAAATGAGAAAGCACCACAAGAGCCATGGCAACAAAGACGAGGGGAGTAAAACCCGAAATAGTGGGAGCAGAACATAGAGACTCTATGTTCGTTTTACCAAACATTGCTTCTGGTATGAATTCTGTCAGTCCCATACCCAACAGATTTATCGCCACTCCGCTAACTATCTGGTTTGCCTTAAATGTTACGGTTGCCACGGCGTGCAGCAAAGCCAAGAGAGTACCGGACAAAGCACCGAGGAGTATGCCAGGGACAAGACCAAAAACGTTTCCTGCAACAACGGAGACAAAAGCGCCAACGAGCATCATTCCTTCCAGTCCTATGTTTACAACACCGGATCGCTCAGAGTAGACCCCTCCCAGTGAAGCAAATATCAGAGGAGTTGAGCGTCTTATCCCGGATCCAACGAATGCGATAATGACACCAATCACTCTTTCCGTCCCCCCATTACTTTCTCAAAGATGACAAATGAAAAGATTATTATGCCTTCAAGGAAGAGATAGAAAGATTTTGGAATTCCTATCTCAAACTGGGCCGCCAAACAGCCAGAACAAAGAACAGCCAATAAAAATGAGGCAAGAATGATCCCCAATGGATGGTTTTTTCCCAGGAGGGCAACGGTTATTCCATCAAAACCGACATTTGCACCAAGCAGAACATCGCTAACAACTCTGTGTTGATATGCAAAGATGTAGTTAAAGTAGGCAAGACCTGCTATGGCACCACTTAAGGCCATTGCCAGAGCGATGGTTCTTGGAACGTTAATGCCGCCATAGTTTGACGCTTTTGGGTTGAAACCAACGGCTCTTATCTCATAGCCAGTCTTTGTTCTCCAGAGAAGGAAGTATACCATTACCGCAAGTGCTATCGCAAGTATTATTGTTGGATCTGCACCAATCATTCCTTTATACCTTGGTAACCACAGAGATTCCGGTATAATCTCGCTCTGTGCTATCCAGCCAGGGCTTGCCTTTAAAGGATAGGTTAAAAGATAGCCTATCATACCTATTGCAATGTAGTTCATCATTATTGTAACAACAACCTCATTTGTGCCTCTCTTTGACTTTAAAAATCCGGGAATGAAGCCCCAGAATCCTCCCGCAGCAATTGCCGAAAAAATTACCACTGGAAGGAGCAGGAAGGCTGGCACACCGGAGAATAGCAAAGCGATGTAGGCCGCAAACATGCCTCCAACCATCAATTGACCATTTGCGCCTATGTTAAAGAGACCGCAGTGGAATCCAAGGGCCACAGCCAAACCGGTTATTATCAGGGAGGTCATCGAGAAGAGCGTGAAACCCCAGCCCTCGCCCGCAAAAGCTCCCTTAAAGATTGATGCGTAGGCCTCTAAAGGACTTTTTCCAATAAACTTGATAAAGATGGCACCTATGGCAAAAGCTATTGCAATCGAGATCAATGGCGAAATGATGGCTCTCTTATCCATTTTTTACCTCCTTTTCCTTTATGCCGCCCATCATGTTGTAGCCAAGCTGCTCCTGGGTCACCTTTCCCCTTTCATATCCTGCAACTATTCCACCGTCAAAGATAACGGCAATCCTGTCGCTAAGATCTATTATTTCATCAAGATCGCTCGATACGAGAAGCACAGCTCCGTTGTCTCTCGCTTCAAATATTTTCTCGTATACAAATTCACTGGCCCCTACATCCAGCCCTCTCGTTGGCTGGTTTGCTATCAAAAGCTCCGGATGCGTTGACATCTCTCTGGCCAGGACTATCTTTTGCTGATTACCGCCGGATAGCTTTTTAATCTTTGCCTCGACGTTCCTTGGCCTCACGTCAAACTCTTCAACAACCCTCTTTGCATACTCCTTTGTTTTATCGTATTTGATAACACCATGGCTGGTGAAATCTTTCTGTAGCCCGAAGATCAGGTTTTCATACAAAGAAAACTCCATTATCATGCCCATTCCAATTCTGTCCGCCGGAATGTGCGCAATGCCCCTTTCTTTTATCTCCCGGGGCGTCCTGTTTGTGATCTCAGTTTCATTAAAGCTAACACTTCCTTCAAAACACTTTCTCAATCCGGTTATGACCTCTACGAGCTCCTTCTGTCCATTGCCTTCAACTCCAGCTAAGCCAACTATTTCTCCCTTTTTTATTTCAAGGTTTAAACCCTTCAAAACCTCATTTCCCCTGGGACCAAGGGCATGCAAATTTTTCACCTCGAAGATCTTTTCACCCACGCCTCCCTTTCTAATGTTCTCCACCTTTTTGATCTCTTTTCCAACTATCATCCTTGCCAGTGAGTCCGTGTCTATCTCGCTTTTTTCCATGGTTGCTATGGTTTTTCCGTTCCTGAGAACCGTTACTCTGTCCGCTACCCTCATGACCTCCTTGAGCTTGTGGGTTATGAATATTATCGTCTTGCCACCACGCTTCAGAAAGTCTATTATTCCATAGAGTTCTTCTATTTCCTGGGGCGTTAAAACCGCCGTTGGTTCATCCATGATGATTATTTTTGCGTCTCTATAGAGAACCTTTAATATTTCAACTCTTTGTTGCTCTCCAACCGAAAGCTCTTCTATTATTGCGTCCGGATCTGTTTTCAAACCAAATCTCTTTGACAACTCTAAAACTCTTCTTTTTGACTCTTTATGATCGAACAAAAAACCTCTTTTCGATTCGCGGCCAAGAACTATGTTCTCAACAACGTTAAATCTGGAAATCAGAGTGAAGTGTTGATGAACCATTCCTATTCCATGGTCTATTGCGTCATAAGGGCTCCTTATCTTAACCTCCTTTCCATTTACAAAAATATTGCCCTCGTCCGGCTGGTATAAGCCATAGAGGATGTTCATCAAGGTCGTCTTTCCGGCACCATTCTCACCCACCAGAGCATGAACCTCTTTCTCTTCAACCTCCAGACTAACCCTGTCATTTGCTATAACATTGGGAAATCTTTTTGTAATGTCTCTGAGCTCAATTGCCCTCATACTTCGTCCATGCTCGTTGGGACCTTTATCTCTCCGTTTATGATCATTTGAGCTATCTCATTGACCCTTTCTATTGTTTTTTCATCAAGCAAATTCTTGTTGTATTCATCTATGGAAAAGTCGATAGCTCTGTATATTGTGTCGCCTATCTTTATCTTATCCTTCAGACCATACTCTTTTATGCCCGAGGTAAAACTTCCATTTACCAAAGACTCTATCACAAGGTAGACCGCAACACCACATCTCTTTTCCATGCTCGTTAGCCCCCAGTCTTTTCCTGTCCTTTCATCATGCCCCATATAATTCTGGTTGCTATCGACACCAATGACATAAAAGCCTCTCTCCTTTGCCGCTTTAAAAACTCCTGTTCCGGTGTTGCCGGAAGCATGGTATATTATGTCTGCTCCCTGGTGATTTTGAGTATAAGCAAGCTCATACCCTTTAGCGGGATCGTTAAACGCCTGTCCAGTTACTCCAGCATATGCACTGAGAATCCGACAATCCGGGTTAACATATTTTACTCCTGCATGATAACCGGCTTCAAACTTGTTTATGAGAGGCATATCCATTCCTCCAACGAATCCCACTATGTTGCTCTTTGTCTTTAATCCCGCTATCACTCCAACAAGGAATGAGCCTTCATGCTCTTTAAATTTCAGAGCGATAACATTTTCCGGAACCTGTGAAGGGTCATTAACATCCATGTCCACACATGCAAATTTGACATCTGGATAATCCCTTGCGGTTGAGAGTACTGCATCTGTAAAAAGAAAGCCAACACCGATAACCAGATCCATTTTGCTTCTTGCCATCATTCTGAGCAATTCCTCTCTATCAGCACCGCCCCCTCCCGGTTCGGCATACTTGTATTCTATTCCAAAGGTCTCCTGAGCCCACTCAACTCCCTCAAAAGTAGCGTCGTTGAAGCTCCTGTCACCCCGTCCACCAATATCAAACACCACTCCAACTTTTATGCTACTTTCTGCCTCTGATCGGAGTGCCCCGGCGATCGGCAGCAACAAACACGCAACCAAAATTGCTATCCATTTCATAAAAATTCAAAAGCAGTAATCATTTAAAAATCTTTGCCAAAAATTGATAGTTTATCCAGATTTCAAATCTAAAATTCAAATCTAAAATCCAATTTCAAATCTAAACCTGCTGAGACAGGAAACTTTCGACCTTCTCACAGGTTGGTGCTCTATCTGCGGGCTCGGTTTCCAGGGTGCTCAGAGCCGCCGCTCCATTTGCAAAAACGCCAATTTTTTCCAACGGTTTTTTCTCAAGCAAGCCTTTGACAAATGCGGCATCAAACACATCCCCGCTGCCGAGGGTACTGAGTGCTTTAACCTTGAAAGGAGGGATTGAGACCACTCCATCCTCAGACCCTATTACACACCCTTTTTCTCCGGCCTTAACCCCAACAATTTTTATGCCTTCTTCGATCAGTTTATTAATTGACTCCTTTGTATCTCCTTTTCTCAACAAATTCAGCTCATTTTCATTCAGGAGAACCACATCGCAGTGCTTTAACCCATCTTCAATCCAATCCCGGAATTCTGGAATCTGTTTGCCTATCCTCAGCTGAGGGTCAAATATGACCTGGATATCCATCATCTTCGCTTTTTTCATCAGGGAAATCGCGGATCTGGTACACTTTTGGGCGGTAAAAAGTCCCGCGGAAACGAACAGAGCTTTTCCTTCTTCAATTATGGAACTTTGCTTTAAATCGAACTCCTCATAGGCCGTTCCGTGGATAAAAGCTAAGGTGGTCTTTTCTCCGCCCTCGTCTATGATCGCAAAGATCAGTGCGGTGGGCAGATCCGAAGACAGTTCAGGAACCTTGGGCATGTACACCTTCTCATTCTCCAATTTTTCTCTCAAGAGATTTGCATAGCTATCAATTCCCAGAGTGCTCAAATAACAGGTCTTGAGTCCCAGCCTTGAAGCCGCAACCGCAAAATTTAACCCCGTTCCACCAGGTGTAACCTTCATCTCAGAACAGACAAAATTCTCTCCTTTGACAATTTTACCATCTATTTTAACTATGAAATCCACACAGTTCTCTCCAACACAGACCACATCGTAGACCATTATTCCACCTCCTCTTTTCTTGCGTTTTCTATGAATTCTCTAACCTTTTCTACATCTTTTCTCCCTTCACTATTCATGTCCAGAGAAGTACAGGCATCAACTCCATCGGGTTTTACCGTTCTTATTGCCTCACCCACGTTCTCTGGTGAAAGGCCCCCGGAAAGGATGACGGGGATTGAAGAATTTTTCACTATTTCTCTGCTGATGCTCCAATCGTGAGGTTTACCAGTTGAACCGATATAGCCCTTCACTCTCAAAGGCTCTCCTGGCGAATCCAGAAGAAAATAGTCGCAGAATCTTTCAATCTCGGCCGCACACTCGATGGCATCTTCATCATCAACGGCAATGCTTCTCATCAACTTTATCTCCGGCAAAGCCCGTTTTATCTCTTCAAGCTCTTCAACCCCAAAGCTTTCAGAACTTATGTGCAGTATGTCCGGCTTTATCTCTTTTGCCAGCTCGATGATCTTTTTTGTAAGATCACGCATGGGCATCATGAGATCCAATATGGGCATCATCACCTTTGTTTTGTTCGGCAGGGCTTCACAGATTCTTTTTGCCAGATCTCTCGATATTACCGTGTTTCCCTCTTTTTCTCCAACCAAAAAACCGATGTGATCCACTCCCAATTCTGCCATCCGCCTGGCATCGTCAAGTGAAACCATTGCATAGATCTGAATGATCATATTGTGTATGGTATACGATTCGAATTTAATATTATTTTTGCTTTTTTAAACCTTAAACCTTAAACCTGAATCTTAATTTTCAGGTTTCACGGCGATCATGGTTTTGATGCGATCTTTTCTGGCCGATGGGCATAATCTAACACACGATCTAACACACCAACGGCTTTGGGACAAAACTCTTAGCTAATCCTTTACAATAATAACATAGGCCCGTCTTCCTATGTATTTCTTCGGAGCATCAACTTTTGCAGAGTTACCAAAAGGAGTTATTCTTTTTTCATAAGTCACTTCTACCTTTTCTTTTATTATAAAGTCCCCTTTTTTGATCTCAATCTTTCTCATATATGGGATATCCTTGGATATCCTTATATACTTTTCTATCGTTATGGGATATTATGAGAATAAACAACAAAATGGTAAAAGATCTGCTTGAAGTTCTAGAAGATCTAAAAAAGGAGATGTTTCAGGATGAAAAGAAGTATCCA